>SAMEA5043655__coassemble_26_pt1 | contig 42446 bp, 45 predicted proteins | sample SAMEA5043655__metabat2_low_PE_003 | metagenome-assembled genome bin SAMEA5043655 (sample SAMEA5043655) | Gadus morhua
TAGCAGTCATGTTTATCTTTCGCGATATCGATTCCTACATAGATCATAATTCACCTCGTCTTATATAAAACGTCAAGCGTTATCTAACTAATTAACAAATTAGTATAAAGCTGTGGTTATAGCCTAAATAAAATAGTCTAGTTGAACTAGCATAGGAGGTTATAATAATCCACAGCACTTTAGTAAAAAATAACAAATAAATTGATGAAGATTAATATATCTTCATTATACGAGGAGGTTATTATGGATTCAACTATTCATAGTATTATTCAAGAACTTTTAAAAGCCTTTATGACTTTTGCACCAACAATTTTTAAAAAATTAATTTTTCTAGCTATTCTTTGGATATCTTTTAATCCTGTTAGAAGAATATGTATTAAAGGATTTAATAAGTTTTTAACTTTAAAAAAAATTGATGATTTATTAGTTCAATTTTTAGATTCTTTAATGAATATTGCAATAATAATTTTTTATATTTTAAATGTAGTTCAAGTTATTGGAGTTGAGATGACATCTCTTCTCGCTCTTCTTGGTTCGATTGGTATCGGTATTGGACTTGCTTTAAAGGGAAGTCTATCTGATCTTGCTGGTGGAATTCAAATTTTAATATCTCAATATTTTATAAAAGGTGATTACATTATTACTTGTGGTGTTGAGGGTGTTGTTCAAAGAATTACTTTTTTATATACAGTTCTTTTTACTGTTGATAATAAACAAGTAATTATTCCTAATGGAAAACTTTCTGCTGAAGTTATTGTTAATGCTGGTGCAAATTCAGAAAGAAGAGTTGATCTTGTTTTTTCTGTTTCTTATGATACTTCAATTGATAAAGTAAAAGAAATATTAACTGAAATAGCTATGAATCATAAAGCTGTACTTCATGATAGAGATATTTTTGTTAGATTAAGCAAGCAAAATTCAAGTTCACTAGATTTTACAGTTAGAGTTTGGAGTAAAAAAGAGGATTATTGGGATATCTTCTTTGATTTTCAAGAAATTGTTAAAAAGAGATTTGATGAAGAAGGAATTGAAATTCCATATAACAAATTGGATGTTTATCAAAAATAATTTTAGTATAGGAGAATGATGTAAATTTTGAAAAATTTTATAACACAAATTAAAAATAATATTATAAATGGAATAGAAATATCTTATGCTGACGCAAAAAAACTAATAGAAATAACAAAAGAAGAAGATATTTTATTCTTATCTGATTGTGCAAATCAAATAAGAAAACACTTTTGCGGTGATACTTTTAACCTTTGTACAATAATGAATGCTAAATCTGGAAAATGTCCAGAAGATTGCAGATACTGCGCTCAATCTGCACATTTTAAAACAGCTTCACCTGTTTATCCTTTAACTGAGAAAGAAGAAGCTTTAAACCTTGCTATAGCTGTAGAAAAAGAAGGTGCTAATCGTTTTTCCCTAGTCACTAGTGGAAGAGGTCTTTTTTCTACTAAAGATTCTCAAGAATTATCTGATATTTATAAATATATTGATAAAAACTCTAACATACATCTTTGTGCTTCCCATGGTTTATTAAATAAAATTTCAGCTAAAATTTTAAAAGACTCTGGTGTTAAAACTTATCACCATAATTTAGAAACTTCTAGAAATTTTTATGATAAAATATGCACAACTCACACTTTCCAAGATAGAGTTGATACCGTTAAATATGCTCAAGAATCTGGAATGGAAGTTTGTAGCGGTGGAATCTTCGGTTTAGGAGAATCTTCTATTGATAGATTAGATATGGCTTTTGAATTAAAATCTTTAAATATTAAATCTATTCCACTAAATTTCTTAATGCCAATAAAAGGAACTCCTATGGAGAATTATACTCCTTTAGCTCCTTTAGAAATTATAAAAACAATTGCTGTTTATCGTTTTATAAATTATGATTCTTTCTTAAGATATGCTGGTGGAAGATTACAACTTGGAAAATATGAAATTCAAGGTATTAGAGGGGGAATTAATTCAGCTCTTACAGGAAATTTCTTAACAACTACTGGTAGTACGATATCGTCTGATATTGAAATGGTCAATAAGGAGGGTTTTCATCTTGATAAATAAAAAATCTAAAGGTTTCTTTGTTATAGGAACTGATACTGATATTGGAAAAACTTATGTGTCTTCTCTTTTATTCAAATCATTACTTCCTGGAAATATAGGTTATTATAAACCTTTACAAACTGGATGCTATAAAGAAAATAATAAATTTGTTCCTTTAGATCCTAAGTTTTTATGTGATTTTAATAAAATAGATTTAAAAGATGAAATGACTAGCTTTTTATTTGAAAATCCTGTATCTCCTCATCTTGCCTCTGAAATAGAAAATATTCCAATTTCAAAGGATGTTATTATTAATCAATTTTTTAATTTAAAAAACATATATGATATTACCATTGTTGAAGCAGCTGGTGGATTATATGTTCCAATTATAAGAAACGAATATTATATGTTTAACCTAATAAAGGATCTTGATATTCCTGTTATTCTAGTTTGTTCTTCAAAAGTTGGTGCTATTAACCACACTATGCTAACTATTGAATTTTTAAAAGAAAAAAATATTCCTATTCAAGGAATTATCTTTAATAATTATACTAATGAATTTTACGAAAAAGATAATATTCGTGTTGTTCTTGAAGCTAGTAAAATAGAAAATTATCTTATCATTAAGAATAATCAAGATATTATTGAAACAAATAATATTAATAAATTCTTAAATATATAAAAAAGGGGTTGATCATTTTTGATCAACCTCATTTTTTTATCTATTTTTCATTAATTGTTTTCCTGGAATTCCTGGCTTTGTCATTTCAAAAGGATTTAAAATAATATCTAACTCCTCTTTAGTTAACAATTTTCTTTCTAAAACTAATTCTACAACAGGAACTCCTGTTCTTATTGAAGTTTTAGCTATATCTGATGCATTTTTATATCCTATATGTGGATTTAAAGCAGTTATTGTCCCAACACTAATATCTACTAAATGCTGACATCTTTCTTTATTTGCTGTTATTCCAACTAAACAATTTTCAATTAAAGTATTTACTCCATTTTTTAAAATTTCAATTGATTGGAATAAGTTAAAGAATAAAACTGGTTCAAATACATTTAATTCTAACTGTCCAGCCTCTGCAGCTTTTGTTATTGTATGATCATTTCCAAATATTTGAAAACATACTTGATTCATTACTTCTGGAATAACAGGGTTTACTTTTCCTGGCATTATTGATGATCCTGGTTGCTGTTGTGGTAAATTAATCTCATATAATCCTGTTTTTGGACCAGAAGCCATTAATCTTAAATCATTTGCCATTTTAGACAGGTTTACTGCTGTAACTTTTAATGCTGACGATAACCATACAAAACTATCTAAGTTTCTAGTACCATCCACTAAATCCTCAGCTTGAACAAACTCTACTCCAGATACTTCTGACAATATTCTAACTACATCTTCAACGTATTTTGTATCTGCATTTATTCCTGTTCCAACTGCTGTTGCTCCCATATTTACAGTTTTCAAATCATCTAAAGCTAATCTTATTCTCTTAATATCTCTTGATATTGGTTGAGCATAAGCTTTAAATTCTTGACCTAATCTAATAGGTACTGCATCTTGTAAATGAGTTCTTCCCATTTTTATAACACCATCGAATTCTATACTTTTCTCTATTAAAACTGCGTTTAATTTTTCTAAAGTTTTTAAAAAACTTTCTGACATTATTTGTAGTGCTAATTTTCCTGCTGTAGGAATCACGTCATTTGTTGATTGTCCATAATTTACATGATCATTTGGATGAACTTTATCATACTTCCCTAATTCTCCACCTAATAATTCTCCAGCTCTATTTGCTATAACTTCATTTATATTCATATTCATAGATGTTCCTGCTCCACCTTGAATTACATCTGTTATAAATTCATTTAAAAATTTACCAGAAATAATTTCTTCAGAAGCAGTTACCATAGCTTTCACTACATCTTCTTCTAATACTCCCGCTTCCAAATTAGCTATTGCTGATGCTTTTTTTACATAGGCTAAAGCTTTTATAAAATCAGTATTTACAGTGTATCCTGTTATATGAAAATTGTTTTTTCCTCTTAGTGTTTGTACTCCATAATATGCTTCTGATGGAACCTGTAAACTTCCTATTGAATCACTTTCAATTCTAAATTTTTCCATTTCTCTATCCCCCTAAAAATAATAATATACTTTTTGAAAATAAATTTTCACTTTTTATTTTTTTAAAAACAAACAAATCGTTCTTTTATAGTTCACTTTATCTTTTATGTTCATAAGTATACTTTATTTTTTTTTAAAGTTCAAGTTTTATTTTAACATTATAAAAAAATCTTCTTTTTGTATTTCTTCAATCTTTTCAAAATACTCTGGATTCTCATCTTCTAGTTCTTTTAGTTTTAATAAAGTTCTTCCTAAATGGTGCTCTAGCATTGCTCTTAACTTATCTATCTCTTTATTCTCAAGGGCTAAAAGTATTTCTTCATGTTCTTCTACAACAGACACATCACTAACTTTATTTTTAGCATTTAAAACTCTTACTCTTTGATACTGCCCAGTTCCATTCATGGCTAATTCCCACAATCCTGAGATCTCAGCTTTATTAAATATCATTTGATGAAAATCATTATCCAATTTATGAAACTCTAAATAGTTTCTATTTCCATCACAATATACTCTTTGCATTTTTATATTTGTTCTTAAATCTTCAATAAACTCTTCATCAACTCTTTCTACAGCTCTTTCAAAAGCAGCTGTTTCAAGAGCAACTCTTAAAACTTTAGCTTCTAATACTTTTTGAGCACTTATTTTAGTTACAAAAGTTCCTTTTTGTGGAATACTCTCTATAAGTTTATCATGTTTTAATAAAATTAAAGCTTCTCTAATTGGAGTTCTACTCATTCCTAGTTTTTCACCAATTAATTTTTCACTTAACTCACTTCCTGGTTTTAAATTCAATTCAAATATATTTCTTTTTAAAACTTTATATGCATATGCTGAGTTGCTATTTTCTCTTGCCATTATTCATCCTCCATGTATCAGTATATTACTATAATAAAATATACTAGTTTATTTGTCAACTAATGTAAAAAAAAGGACTTAGTTTAAACTAAATCCTACTTTTTTTAAAGTTCAAATCCATATGGTAATAACTCTTCCATAGTCATAACTTTATAATCTTTATTTAAATTTGCAAGTACAATTGTTATATCATCTGTAGCAAACTCTTTTATAACCTGTCTACAAGCTCCACATGGACTTACTGGACCTGTTGTATCTGCTACAACAACTATCCCTTCAATTTTTTTTACTCCCTGACTTAATGCTGAAAATATTGCACTTCTCTCTGCACAATTCGACAACCCATATGATGCATTTTCTATATTAGCACCTCTTACAACATTTCCATTATCTCCTATTACAACTGCTCCTACTTTAAACATAGAATATGGTGTATATGCATTTTCTCTTACTTCAATTGCCATATCTATATATTTTAAAATCTCTTCTCTTGTTAATTTCATATCCTCTCCTATATACTCTCTAATGCTATTTCTATCATTTCTTTTAATGTTGTTTGTCTCTCTTGAGATGTTGTTTCTTCACCTGTTACTAAAGAGTCTGAAATTGTTAAAATAGTTAATGCTTTTACATTATATTTCGCTGCTATTGTATATAAAGCTGCTGTTTCCATCTCTACACACAGAACTCCAAAATCAGCCCATTTTTTATAACTTTCAAAATTATCACCATAAAACTCATCAGAAGTTAATACAGTTCCACCTTTTACTTTTATGCCTTTATTTTTTGCTACTTCTGCTGCTTTCATAAATAAATCAAAATTTGCTGTTGGTGCATAATCTGCGCCTGAAAATCTAAGTCTATTTATTCCTGATGTTGTTGAAGCTGACATTGCAAGTATTACATCTCTCACTTTTACATCTTCTCTATAAGAACCTGCAGTTCCAACTCTTATTAAATTTTTAACATCATATTCTCTTATTAATTCATTTACATATATTGAAATTGATGGAACTCCCATTCCTGTTCCTTGAACTGATATTTTTTTTCCTTTATAAGTTCCTGTATAACCATACATTCCTCTCACTTCATTATAACAAACTACATCTTCTAAAAATGTTTCTGCTATCCATTTTGCTCTCAATGGATCTCCTGGTAATAATACTGTTTCTGCTATTTCACCTTTTTTTGCACCAATATGTACGCTCATTTAAGCCTCCTAAGTATTTATTTTTATTTTTTTAGCTCTTCTATAAAACTTCCAGATATATTAGTTTTTCCTAACAATAAATCTTCAATTGTAGCTGCCATTGTTGAGAATCCAACTTTTGTCCCTAAATTTACATTTTCTTTTAAATTTTTACCATATACTAATACTGGAACATACTCCCTTGTATGATCACTGCCTTTATATGTCGGATCACATCCATGATCTGCTGTTAAAATTAAAACTTCATTTTCTTTTAAATTTTCCATAATCTCAGGCAAATAAGAATCGAACTCCTCCAAAGCATTTTTATATCCCTTAGGATCTCTTCTATGTCCATACATCATATCAAAATCAACTAAATTTGTAAAAATAATTCCTTTTGAATCTTTTTTTACTTCTTCTATAGTTTTTAAAATTCCATCTAAATTATCTTTATTTGTTCCTCTTGACTCAGTTATTCCAACACCTGCAAAAATATCACTTGTTTTTCCTACAGCAATAACATCTAATCCACTATTTTTTATTCTATCTAACATTGTTTCTTTTGGCGGTTTTACAGAGTAGTCATGTCTATTTGATGTTCTTTTAAATTCTCCTTTTTTTCTTCCTAAATATGGTCTTGCAATAACTCTAGCAACTGGCGCCATTTCTGAACAAATTTCTAGAGCTTTCTCACAAGCCAAATATAACTCTTTCAAAGAAACTTCTTCTTCATTAGCTGCTATTTGAAAAACAGGATCTGCTGAAGTATAAACTATCCAAGCTCCAGATTCTAATTGTTCCTCACCATATACATCTAAAACTTCTGTTCCTGAATATGGAAGATTACATAATACTTTTCTACCTGTTTCTTTTTCAAATCTTTCTATTACTTCTTTAGGAAATCCATTAGGATATGTTGGAAAAGCTTTTTCTTGAACAACACCTGCTATTTCCCAATGCCCTGTTGTTGTGTCTTTTCCCTTTGATTTTTCTTCAGCTTTTCCATAAGCTCCAATTGTATTTTCCTCTTTATCTACCCCTAATATATCAGTAATATTTCCAAGTCCCATCTTTTCCATATTTGGTAAATTTAATCCCCCTGTTGTAAGGGCTATATTTCCTATTGTATTTGTTCCTGCATCTCCAAACTCTTTAGCATCTGGTAAGGCTCCAACTCCAACACTATCTAATACAATTAATGTTACTCTTTCTATTTTTTCCATATTTTCTCCTTTTTAGACAATAAAGGGCTGATCAATATTAAGATCAGCCCCCATGCTTGTTTTATTTATCTTTTACTACAATTTCACCTGAAATAATTTTGTTTTTTATCTCTTGGATTTTTGCAATTTTTTCTTTTCCAATTATATCTTTTGTATATTCAAAGTTTGTTGTTCCAACTCCATTCTCTTTAATTCCATAAACAGCTACTCCTGGTTTGAAATTTCCATCTACTACAGATTTTATAGTATCATATACTGCTACATCTATATTTTTAAGCATTGAAGTTAAAACAGTTCCTGGAGCAACACCATCTTGATCAGAATCAACTCCTATAGCATATACACCTTTTTCTTTCGCTGCTGCTATTACACCCATTCCAGTTCCACCAGCTGCATGATAAAGAACATCTGCGCCTTGATTTATTTCAGAAATAGCATTTTCTTTTCCTCTAACTGGGTCATTAAATGGATTTGGTCCAGTTGTATATACAGAATAGAATTTAACTTTTGGATTAACATATTCTGCACCTTGCTCAAATCCTACTTCAAACTTTTTAATTAGTGGATTTTCCATTCCCCCAACAAATCCAACAGCATTGTTTTTAGTCATCATTCCTGCTACTGCTCCTACTAAAAACGATCCCTCTTCCTCTTTAAACTTTATAGACTTTACATTTGGTAAATCTACAACATCATCAATCATTACAAATTTTGTATCTGGATAATCCTTTGCAACAACTTGTGCTGATTGTGTCATTTGGAATCCTGTTGCAATAATTAAATCATAACCTGCTTCTGCGTACTCTCTTAAAAACTCTTCATCCTCTGCTGGTGAAGCTGGTTCAACATATTTAAATTTAATTCCTAAATCTTTATGTGCCTCTTCTAAACCTCTGTAAGCTGAATCATTAAATGATTTATCTCCTAATCCACCTGTTGACAAAACAATACCTACTTTTAATGGTTTTGCTGCAAATAATCCTATTGCTAACATTATTGACATTAGAAAAGTTAAAATCTTTCTCATTATATCCTCCTAAATACATTATATTAGCTAAATAATACCATAATTTGTATTTTTATTAAAGGTATTTTTGTACTTTTATTTCATCATTTTCCCTAAAGTATATATCAATTCATCGATTACTCTGTTCTCATCATTGTTTTTTATTCCTGATACAACACACTTCCTTAAATGATTCTCTAGTATTACCTTTGAAACTCCATCAAGGGCTGCTTTTGCTGAAGAAATTTGATTTAAAATATCATCACAATACTCCTCTTCTTCAATCATTCTTTTTATTCCTCTTATTTGTCCCTCTATTCTATTCATTCTCACAATTAAATTTTTTTTATCTGCACACATTTCATATTTTTGTTTCTCTTCCATATCTCCTCCTCTATTTGAACCATTTAAGTCTCAATGCATTTGTCACAACAGATACCGAACTCATAGCCATAGCTCCTCCTGCAATCATAGGATTCAAAAGATGTCCTGTTATTGGATACAATATTCCTGCTGCAATAGGTATTCCTAATCCATTGTAAATAAATGCCCAAAATAGATTTTCTTTTATATTTTTCATAGTAGCTCTACTAAGTTCAATTGCTTTAGGAACATCTTTTACATCTTTACTCATAAGAACAATATCTGCACTTTCTAAAGCTATATCAGCTCCCCCTCCAACAGCTATCCCTATATCTGCTTGTGTTAAAGCTGGTGAATCATTAATTCCATCTCCTACCATTGCTACTTTTTTTCCTTGTTCTTGTAACATTTTTACATTTCGATATTTATCTTTTGGACTTACCTCTGCTATAATTTTTTCTATTCCAACCTCTTTTGCTATAGCTTTTGCAGTTCTTTCATTATCACCTGTTAACATTATTACATCTATTCCTATTTTTTTCAACTCTTCTACAGTTTCTTTTGATGTTTCTTTTACTTTATCTGCTATAGCTATTAAACCTAAATACCCTTTTTTAGTAGCTAAATAAATAACTGTTTTTCCTTCATCAAAAAGTTTTATGCTTTCATCTAGATGATTACTAATATCAATATTGTATTCATCCATTATTTTTTTATTTCCTACAATAACTTCAACATCTCCAACTGGTGTATTTTCAAGCACTCCTACTATTCCCTTTCCTGTTTTAGAAGTGAAATCTCTCACAGTATACAAATCAAGTTTTCTTATATTTGCCTCTCTTAAAACTGCTTCTCCTAAAGGATGTTCTGAATTTTGTTCTAAACTAGCAACTACTTTTATAATAATATCTTCTTGTAATTTTACACTTTTTATATTTGTTACTGTTGGTTTTCCTGCTGTTATTGTCCCTGTTTTATCAAAAATTACAGTATCCACTTTATATGCTTTTTCCAAAGCTTCACCAGATTTTATAAGAATTCCTAGTTCTGCTCCTCTTCCAGTTCCAACCATTATTGCTGTTGGTGTTGCAAGTCCTAAAGAACAAGGACAGGCAATTACTAAAACAGAAATTAATATTTTTAATGCAAATACACTTGGTTCTGAATCTAATGAATATATTCCAAATTTTCCAACTAAATACCACAATACACTTGCTAAAATAGCAATTCCTATTACCACAGGTACAAAATATCCTGATATTACATCAGCTAAATGAGCTATTGGTGCTTTTGTTCCTTGTGCATCCTCCACTAATTTTATTATTTTAGAAATTGTTGTATTCTCTCCAGTTTCTGTAACTTTTACTTTTAAACTACCTGTTCCATTAATTGTAGCACCATAAACCTTTGATCCAATTATTTTTTTAATTGGAATACTTTCTCCTGTTAACATAGATTCATCAATATTTGATATTCCATCAACTACTTCACCATCTGTTGGTACAGACTCTCCAGGTTTTATTAGTAAAACATCACCTTTTTCAATTTCCTCTATATCCACAGTTACTATTTTAGTTCCTCTATACAAATTAGCTCTTTTACTTTGTAAATTCATTAATTTCTTTATAGCTTCAGAGGTTTTACCTTTACTCACCTTTTCTAAATATTTTCCCAATGAAATTAAAGCTATTATTACAACACCTGATTCATAGTACAAATTATGAACAAACTCTAAATGTCCTTGGAAAATTTCAAAAGTACTATATAAACTATAGGCAAAAGCTGCTCCAGTTCCTAAAGCGATTAAAGAATCCATACTAGGAGATTTCATTTTTAATTTTTGAAATCCCACAGTATAAAATCTTCTTCCAACATAAATTACTGGAATTGATAAAATAAGTTGAACAATTGCAAAAGTTTTAGGATTTGTATCATAATGCATGAATGTTGGAATTGGTAATCCCATCATACTTCCCATTGAAATATAAAATATTATCACTCCGAAAACTATTGCTGTTAAAAATTCATTAAACTCTCTTTTTAATTCTATTTTTTTTCTTTCTTCTCTTTCGTCAATTACAGCTTCTGTTATTCTTTCACCTTTAAATCCAGAAGGTTCAATACTTAAAAAAATCTCTGATAATTTTATTTTACTAGAATCGTATTCAACTTTTCCCTTTTCTGTTGCTAAATTAACACTTATATTTTCTACACCATCTAGATTTCCTATTATTTTTTCAACATTTGCAACACAACTTTGACAATGTAATCCTGATATAGAAAACAATACTTCTTTAAGATTGCTCTTCATATCTTCAACTTTATATCCAAGTATTTCCAATTTTTCTTTAAACTCTTTTTCACTTATTTTATTTTCATCAAATTTTACAGTTAACTCTTCTGTTGCTAAATTTACTTTTGACTCTTCTATTCCCTCTGTTCCACTTAATACCTTTTCTATTAAAGCAACACAACTTTGACACGTTACATTTCCAATTTTAAATTTCTTTTCCATATCCGCCTCCTATATAGGGTATGCCCCTATAGTGTATACTAACATTTTAATACAAAAAAATCTACCCTTAAGAGTAGATTATTTTTCTAATTCAACGGTTACTTTTAATCTTTTTAATCCTGTTTGAATTGCTTTTATTTTAAATTTACTTATTCCTTTTATCTCTAAAAGCTCTTCTATTGAAGCTTCCTGTATTTTTGATAGATTTCCGTAAGTTTGAACTATTTTTTCTATATCTCTCTTAGTTAATTTTGTTATCTTATCTAAAATTCTATACCCCTTTGGAGTTACTCTATTCCCTAAAGCTGAATAAGTCTTAGGATAATCTAAAACAGAAGATATTTTTTCCAATTCTTTCAAATCATCATCTGTTAATTTAGACAATCTATCTGTTATTTCGTCTATATCAAATTGAGAATTTGTATCATTCCAATAATCTCTTAAGAAATCTTCTTTTTCACTTTCAATATCTTGAACTAAGTCATTTAAATGAAGTTTTACAAGTCTTCCATCAGCACCAAGTTCTACCATATAATTATTCATCTCTTGAAATATTCTAGTTACTTTTTCAAACCTTTGAAGTACTACAGTTACCTCATATAAAGTAACAAGATCATCTAGTTCTAAAATAGTTAAATTTCCAAGAGCTTTATCTAAAACGAATCTATAACGTTCTAAAGTATTTAATCCTTGAGATGCTTCAGCCATAAGTTCTGTAGAGCTTCTTAATCTATGTTTCATCTCACCTTTATAAATTGTAATTACTCTTTTTCTCTCAGATATGGCTATCACTAGTTTATCTGCTTGCTTTGCCACCCTTTGAGCAGTTCTATGTCTTGTCCCACTCTCTGTTGTTGAAAATCTCATATTTGGTTGAAGATGAACATTGGCTGAATGTATTGTACTTATACTTTCATCTACTATTATTGCCCCATCCATTTTTGATAATTCAAATATTTTTTCAGGAGTATATTCACAATTTATTTCAAATCCTCCATCCATTATCTTTTCAACTTCACTGTCTCTACCAATTACAATTAATGCACCCATTTCACCATCTAATATATTATGTATTCCTTCTCTCAATTTTGTCCCAGGAGCCACAAGAGAAAGGATTTCTAAAAATTCTGGACTATTCATCTTTACTTATCCTTTCTAAAAATTCTTCTAAATTTTTTAAATATATTATTTTCATTTTATAACTATTTTTTTCTATCTCTTTTCTATTAGCTTCTGGAACATAAACTCCTTTAAATCCTAGTTTTTCAAGTTCTCTTAGCCTTTTTTCTATAAAAAATACTTTTCTAATCTCTCCTCTTAAACCAAGTTCTCCAACAGCAGCTATTTTTTGACTTATAGCCACATTTTTATAAAGAGAAACTAAAGATATTAGTGCACCTAAGTCTGCTGCTGGATCTTTTATAGATAATCCACCTGGAATATTTATAAAAAAATCTTTCATCCCTAAGCTTAATTTCATTCTTTTTTCTGCTATAGCTATTAGAATTTGAATTCTATTTCTATCAAATCCTTGAACTATTCTTTTTGGTATTCCCATTACACAATCTGTTAATAAGGTTTGTATTTCAAGTAAAAAAACTTTAGTTCCTTCTAATACAGGAACAACCATACTCCCTATATTTTTCTCTTCTCTTTCACTTAAAAAAAATTCAGATGAATTTTTTACTTCTTGTATTCCATTATCTTCCATACTAAATACTGCTAATTCATTAGTTGAACCAAATCTATTTTTTTCACTTCTTAATATTCTATAAAAAAGCCCCTCTTCACCTTCAAATTGAAAGACAGCATCGACCATATGTTCTAACATTTTAGGTCCTGCAACCTTTCCATCCTTTGTAATATGTCCTACTATAAAAAATGACACTTCATTTTTTTTAGCAAGTTCTACTATTTTTAAGGTACACTCTCTTATTTGCGTAGGTGTTCCAGGAATAGAATCTATAGCTGAATTATACAATGTTTGTATTGAATCTACAATAACAATCTTAGGTTTCTTAGTTAAAACATATTCATAGATACTTTGAATATCTGTTTCAGACATTAAATATATATTATCTGAAGTTATTCCTAGTCTTTCACCTCTTGATTTTATCTGTGCTGGAGATTCCTCTCCAGATACATATAGTACTTCTCCATATATTGAATACTCTTTTGCTGTTTGTAATAATAATGTAGATTTTCCAATTCCAGGATTTCCTGTTAAAAGTACTACTTCTCCTTTTACAAGTCCCCCTCCTAATAATCTATCAAATTCAGATATAGTTGTTTTATATCTAAAGTTTTTTTCTATTTGAATATTCGAAAAAGAAACTACCTTACTTTTTGAATTAGAATTTAAATTATTACTATTTATTTTAGTAGACAATAACGGCACTTCTATTTCCTCTTCAAAAGTTCCCCATTCTCCACAACTATCACATTTTCCTTGCCATTTAATAGTTTTATAACCACATTCACTACAAATATAAAAACTTTTAGTTTTTGCCACTACTTCTGCTCCTTTGACCTAACTCTAATTTTTTCCACTATCCTATCATCTAAATAATTGTCAAGTTTCCCATCATATGAAGCTACCTCTCTTACAAGAGATGAACTTATATATAAATATTTCTTAGATGATGGTATAAAAACAGTTTCTACTTCTCCTGAAGATATTTCGAAATTTCCATATGCGAGAGTTAGTTCATATTCATAATCAGCTACAGCTCTTAAACCTCTTATAATATATTTACAATCTATTTTTGCCATGTAATCAACTAATAATCCATCATACTCTATGATCTCAATATTTGGAATATCTTGCAATACACTCTGAACCATTTCTTTTCTTTCTGCCTGTGAAAACCAAGTTTTTTTATTTTTATTAACTAAAACTGCAACAACTAATTTTTCACACATTTTGCTTGCTCTTTTTATAATTTCTTGATGTCCCTTTGTTATTGGATCAAAAGTTCCTGAGTATAATGCTATTTTCATATAACTACCTATCTTTCCATTAATATTTCATAATCTTTTATTAACTCTTTGCCATTATCTAATATTTCAATTGTTTTCCCGTAATTTCCCAAAAGACTTTTTATAAAGTCTAAATATATTTCCTCTATTTTTTCTTTAACACTTTTTTTAGTTATTATTTTAATATGGCTTATATCTTTTTCTTCTATTACTTCTTTCAATTCCTTAATTATACTTTCTACAATTGCACGTCTTCCTTTTATTTTCCCTGTTCCTTTACAATGTGGACATTCATCTTGAAAATAATAACTTAATGGTTTTCCTGTTCTTTTTCTTGTCATTTCAATTAAACCCAAATCTGTAAAATGAATAATATTATTTTTAACTCTATCCTTACTTAATCCATTTTCTAAAGCTTTAATTACTTTTTCTTTATCTTCTTCAATTTTCATATCTATAAAATCTATTATTATTATTCCACTTAAGTTTCTTATACGTAATTGTCTTGCTATTTCCTCCGCAGCTTCTACATTAGTTTTAACAACAGTCTCTTCTAAATTCAAACTACCTATATTTTTTCCGGTATTTACATCAATACTAACAAGAGCTTCTGTCTTTTGAATAACTATTGATCCTCCACACTCTAACCAAACTGTTTCTTCTAAAGATTTTTCTATTTCTTTTTGAATTCCATATTCATCAAAAATCTCTTTTTTATCTTTATATAGCTTTATTTTAGTTCTTAACTTCCCTTCACTAAAAGCTCTAATATAATCTATAATTTCCCAATAAACTTCTTCATTATCTACAACTATTTCATCAATATCATTATTTATAATGTCTCTTAGCACTTTACTAATAATTCCATTATCTTTATAAATAACCTCTCCAATTTTAGCTTTTTTTATTTTCAGCTCTACTTCTTCCCATCTTTTAGTTAAATACTCTAACTCTTTTTCAAAGTGATAAATACTTTTCCCTTCAGCAGCAGTTCTTATTATAACTCCCATCCCTTCAGGAACAATATCTTTAAATATTTTTTCAAGTCTTTCTCTTTCTATTTCATCTTTTATCTTCTTTGAAATAGCTATATGACTATTATTTGGCATAAGAACTAAAAATTTTCCAGGAATAGTATAATGTGTTGAAACTCTCGCACCTTTATTTCCTCGAGGATCACTCAGTACTTGAACAACAACATCATCTCCTACTCTTAACAAATCCTCTATTGGTTTTTCACTTTTTTCAATTCCTGTTAAATATTTCTCTTCAAACTCTCTTAAATCCTTAACATATAAAAACCCATTTTTTTCAAGTCCTATATTTACAAAGGCTGACTCCATTCCAGGTAATACATTAGCTACTTTTCCCTTATATATATTCCCATTTAATGTTCCTTCACCTTCTCTTTCAATGTGAATTTCCATTACTTTTTTATTTTCTAATATTACTGCTCTAGTTTTAAATTTATTAGCATTTATTATTATTTGGTTCATCTATCTCTCCCCTAAGAACCTCTTTTCTTGTATAAATTTTTCCATTAATAACAATTGTCTCTTGATTTAAATTTTTATTTATTTTTAAATTAAACCTTTTTCCTAATCTATCTTTATTTATTTTTTTCATTCCTATAATTTTAGAAACATTTTTCTCATTAACTTCTATTTCTAAATTAGAATTACTAAATCTATCACTAGTTAAAAAATCAAAATATATTTCTCCTTCAACTAACTCTCTAAAAGCTGGATGATAAGGTCCACCTAACACATTTTCACTATCATTTAATTCCTCTGTAGGTTGTAGCCCAACTCTAACAACATTTATATTATTGTATTCAAGCAATGAATATATCTTTTTACAGCTATTTACAGCCTCTTCTATTGTTAATGGTCTATAAGTACCCTCTTTAAACATTTCAGCCATTTCAGTTTCTTTTATAATTAGTGTCGGATAAATTCTAGCTATATCCGGTTCTATTTCAACAACCTTTTTGGCACTATTATAATCACTTTTGCAAGTTGAACCAGGAAGGCCTAGCATTAATTGTATTCCCAGTTGTATTCCAGCATCTTTTATCATTTTAGATGCTTCATATACTTTTTCTACAGGATAGAACCTATGACTTTGCTTTAATACATTTTCATCTAAAGATTGCACTCCTAATTCCACTGTTGTTACATTAAACTCTACCAGTAAATCTATAATTTTTTTATCAATATAATCTGGTCTTGTTGATAATCTTATTCCATCAATTAAATTTAATTTAATATATTTGTTCACAACTTCCAAGTATTTTTTTTGTAAATCAAAAGAAATTCCTGTAAAAGTTCCACCAAAAAAAGCCACTTCTTTCTTGGATTTTTTTGGAAGAGTTTTTAAGTATGTTTCGATTATGTTTTCAACATCCTCAAGACTTACATCTGTTTCTCTGCCATTTATTTTTTTTTGATTACAAAATACACAGTCATTTGGACATCCAAAATGACTTATAAATATTGGAATATTATAGTGTTTCATAAAGCTTTACTCCTAATCTTTTACAAATATCTTTCGCTGCTGCTTGTTCTGCACTTTTTTTATTTTTTCCTTTCCCAATTCCCAATAATTCATCTTTTATTTTAACAGATACTTCAAATATCTTTAGATGATCTGGACCATCTTCATTTACAACTTCATAAATTGGAATAATCTTATATTCTTTTTGACTATACTCTTGTAAAATTGTTTTAAAATCCAAAATTTCTTCATTTTCATTAATATGTTCTATTGAATATCTTAAATGTACCATTGCAATCTCTTTTACTGCTATAAAATCTGAATCTAAATAAACTGCACCTAAAATAGCTTCAAAAACATCTCCTAATATAGAGTTACGCCCTCTTCCACCAGTTAATTCCTCTCCTTTACTTAACATTAAATATTCTCCGAACTCTAACGCTCTTGATATTTTTGCAAGTACTGGTTCACTTACTACCATAGCCTTTAGCTTTGCAAGGTCTCCCTCTAAAGCATTTGGATAACTTTTATACAAATGTTCTGTAACAATTAAGTCTAGAACTGCGTCACCTAACAGTTCTAGTCTTTCATTATTTATTTTTTTATATTTTGTATGTTCGTTTCCAAAAGATCTATGGATAAGTGCATTTTTTAATAGGTCCTTATTTTTAAAAGTATATCCTATTTTTTTTTCTAATTCTAGAAATGATCTTCTCACTTATCTCTCTCCCTTTTATTTGTATTTTCTCATGGCTATTACAGCGTTATGACCACCGAATCCCAATGAACTTGACATTGCTACTTCAACATCTCTTTTTACCATTTTGTTTGGTGTATAATTTAAATCCAATGTTGGATCTTGCTTATCTAAATTAATTGTTGGCGGAATAACTCCTTCTGATAATACTAAAGATATTATTACCCCTTCAATTCCTCCAGCAGCTCCAAGACCATGTCCTGTTGCTCCTTTTGTAGATGAAATATTCATTGTATAAGCTGATTCACCAAAGGCATCTTTTATTGCAGCTGTTTCATTTTTATCATTTGCAGGTGTTGACGTTCCATGAGCATTGATATATCCAACTTCTTCAGGTTTTATATTCCCCTCTTCCATTGCCATTTTAAAAGCTCTTGTTGCACCTTCTCCACCTTCTGATGGTGATGTTATATGATAAGCATCACAAGTTTCACCGTAACCAACTACTTCAGCATAAATTTTAGCTCCTCTAGCTTTTGCTTGCTCTAATTCCTCTAAAATTAATATACCTGCTCCTTCACCCATTACAAATCCATCTCTATCTTCTGAAAATGGTCTTGATGCTTTTAATGGCTCATCATTTCTTGTTGATAAAGCTTTCATATTAGCAAATGAGTTAATTGCAAATTTAGTAATACATCCCTCTGTTCCTCCAGCTATCATTGCATCTGTTCTCCCAGATTTTATCATTTCATAGGCATCTCCTATTGAATGGGTTCCAGCAGCACAAGCTGTTACAACAGCTTTATTTGGTCCTTTTGCACCAAAATAAATCCCTACATTTCCTGAAGCCATATTATTAATCATAGCCGGAATTGTAAATGGTGATATTCTTCTAACACCTTTTTCTAACATATTTTTATGTTGATCTTCAAAAATTTCAATTCCACCAATACCAGATGATACAATAGTTCCAACTTTTGTGCAATTATTTTCATCAATAACTAATCCAGAATCCTCTAAAGCCATCTTTGCTGCTGCTATTGCAAATTGAGTATTTCTAGCTAATTTTTTTATCTCTTTCTTCTCTATTCCAAATTCAGTAGGATCGAAATCTGTTACCTCTCCAGCTATTTTAATAGCACTATCAGTTGTATCAAAAGATGTAATCTCTTTTATTCCACACTCTCCTGATTTTATAGCTTCCCAAGATTTTTCTACTCCCGTTCCTAACGACGTTATAAGTCCTAAACCTGTTACAACTACTCTTCTCATAAATTTCACCTCTTTTAATTTTTTCCAAAAAATACAACTAAAGGGGTACTTACATACCCCTTTAAATTCATCTTACTTATTTGTTGACTCAATGTAGTTTACTACATCTTGTACAGTTTTGATTTTTTCAGCATCTGTATCAGGGATTTCTACATCAAATTCCTCTTCAAAAGCCATTATTAATTCTACTGTATCTAATGAATCTGCTCCTAAATCCTCTACGAAATTTGCTTCTAAAGTAACTTGATCTGCATCTACTCCTAATTGCTCTACTACTATTTCTCTTATTTTATCTAACATTTATTTTCCTCCTTAAATTTTGGGTATTTTATATAAATATATTATCAAATTTAATATATTTTTTCAAGTTTTATCGCTTTACTTAATTTAAATCTTCAAGCTTTTCTATATTTATTACTTCAATTTCTTTATCAATCTTTTTTATTAATCCATTTAATACTTTTCCAGGACCAATTTCATAGATTTTTGTTACACCTAAATTCTTAAGATTTCTAATTGTTTCAACCCACTTTACTGGTCCAAAACTTTGATTATATAGTTCATCTTTTAATAAATCTACTGTTTTTATTTCAGTTGCTGTTGTGTTTCCTATTAGTGGTATTTCAGAATCTTTAAAATTAAAATTATTTAATTCCTCTTTTAAAATATCTCCTGCCGGTTTCATTAATGATGAATGGAAAGGTCCTGAAACCGCAAGTTCCATAGCTCTTCTAGCTCCATTTTCTTTTAACAGTACACAAGCATTTGTTATCGCTTCTTTCTCTCCTGCTATAACAGTTTGTTTTGGTTCATTAAAATTAACTGCCTCTACAATTCCTGAAATAGTTTTTAAAAGTTCTACTATTTTATCTGACTCCATCCCTATAATTGCGGCCATAGATCCTGATACTTTTGCCGAAACTTCACTCATTGCTTTCCCTCTTAAAGAAGTTAACTTTACTGCATCTTCCATAGATAAGAATCCTGCTGAACCAATAGCTGCATATTCACCAACAGAGTGCCCTGCTACATAATCTGGAACAATTCCTTTAGCTCTTAATAACTTTTCTAAAACTAAGCTCATTGCAACAATAGCTGGTTGAGTATTTTTTGTATCCTTTAACTCCTCTTCTGTTCCTTCAAACATAACTGATTTTAAATCAATATCTAAACTTGAAAATATTTTATCAAATTCATTTTTAGCTAATTCATTATTTTCATAAAGTTCTTTTCCCATTCCAATATATTGAGTTCCTTGTCCTGGAAATACAAAAGCAATTTTATTCATAAACACTCCTTTTTCTAAAAAATAACACCTGTTTTTTAATATATCATATTACTTTTCTTCTGTCAATTTTTTTATTTAATAACACCATTTTATTATCATCGATGCATAAGTTAATCCTGCTCCAAATCCTGTTAAAGCAATCATATCTCCTTTTTTTACTAATCCCTTTTCAAGAGCCTCTCCAAGAGCTAATCCAATTGAAGCTGATGATGTATTTCCATATTTATTTAAATTTAAATAAAACTTATCCATAGAAATTCCTAATCTCTTTGATGCTGAATCAATTATTCTACTATTAGCTTGATGAGGGAATACCATGTTTATATCTTCAGCTTCTAAGCCTGCTCCATTTAAGGCCTCAATAGTAGCCTTTGGTAAAGCTTTAACTGCAAACTTAAATACATCTTGTCCTTTCATTTGTAAGAAATTTGATCTTTCTTCTAAAACTTCCTGGCTTAAAGGCTTTCTTGTTCCTCCTGCAGGTGTTCTTAAAGATCCTTTTGTATCTGCTTCCGCACCTAAGAATTGCGAGATTATACCATATCCTTCTTCTACTTCAGATACTACTGCTGCTGCTGCTCCATCACCGAATAAAACACAAGTATTTCTATCTTGCATATCTACACACTTAGATAAAACTTCTGCTCCTATTACTAATATATTTTTATTCATTCCTGATGAAATTAAACCTTTAGCCATAGTCAATGCATACACAAAACCACTACAAGCTGCATTTACATCTAAAGCTGCTGCATTTACTGCTCCTATTAACTCTTGAACTACACAAGCTGTACTCTGTATTGGATAGTCTGGTGTTGTTGTTGCAAGTAAAATCATATCTATATCTTCTACTGAAATTCCAGATTTTTTTATAGCTTTTTTTGCTGCTTCAGCTGCTAAATCAGATGTTGCTTGCTCTTCACTTGCAAATCTTCTTTCCTCTATTCCTGTTCTACTTCTTATCCATTCATCGGATGTTTCAATTATTTTTTCAAAATCAAAATTTGTCATTATTCTCTCAGGGACATATGTTCCTAATCCTATTATTCCAACATTTTTAAGTTTCATTTCTTCCTCCTTAGTCTTGCTGCATAACCTCTGTTAATCTTTCAATAAATTTATCTTCTGCAAATTTGTTAGCAACTTTAATAGCATTTTTTATCCCTTTAGAACTTGAGTTCCCATGGGCTTTTATTGATATTCCATTTATTCCCAAAAATAAAGCTCCTCCATATTCAGATGAATCCAACTTATTTTTCATTTTTTTAAATATAGGTTTTAGTAATAAAGCTCCAATCTTTCCTACAAAACTTTTATTAATTTCCTCTTTTAATAATGAAAATACAAATTTAGAAACTCCTTCAGCAGTTTTCAACACCATATTTCCTGTAAATCCATCCGTCACCACTACATCTACTTCTCCATCCATCATATCTCTACTTTCAACATTCCCAATAAAATTTATATTTTTATTTTCTTTAAGTAGATCATAAGACTGCCTTGTTATTTCATTTCCTTTTCCCTCTTCAGAACCTATATTTAATAAACCAACTTTAGGTTTTTCAATCGAAAACATCTCTTCATAATAAACACTACCCATTGTAGCAAATTGGTTTATAAAATCTGCTCTGCAATCAGAATTAGCACCAACATCCATAAGGACAATATCTCTTTTTTTCCCTGGAAATATTGTTGTTATTGCAGGTCTTAAAACACCTTTAATTCTTCTTAATTTTAACTGACTAGAACTAATTAGTGCTCCCGTATTTCCAGCTGAAACTGAAGCATCTGCTTCACCACTTTTAACTAATTCTAACATTCTATTCATTGAAGAATCTTTCTTTGCTTTTATAGCTATTATAGGATCATCATCCATTTCAACAACTTCTCTTGCATCAACTATTGATATTCTCTCTATGTTACAATTATATTTTTTTAATTCTATATCAATCTCTTCTTTTTTTCCAACTAAAATTATAGAAAGATTTTCCATTTCTTCAAGTGCCTGTATAGCCCCTTTTACTGTTTCTAAGGGTGCATAATCTCCACCCATGGCATCTACTGCAATTTTCATAACTCACCCCTAAAATATTTGTATTATTTATTATTATACCATATTTTAGAAAATAAAAAAAAGCAAGATTTAATTATCCCGCTTTTTTTTATAAGCTATTACTTATTACTCTGCTGCTTCTGTAGATAACACTTGCTTTCCGTTGTAATCTCCACATGCAAGACAAATTCTGTGTGGTCTTCTTGGAGCTCCACACTTATCACAAGTTGCTAATGTAGAACCTTTTAATGCATCATGAGATCTTCTCATATTTTTTTTAGCTTTTGAAGTTTTCTTCTTAGGTACTGCCATTTTAGTTTCCCTCCTAATACATACATATTTTAAAAATTAAATTTTTATCTCTAATAATTGTTGCCATCTAGGATCTATATCTTCTTTTGAATATTTTTCAACCTCTGAGGCGTCCTTACATTCTGGAAGACATGACTCATATTCTGACAAATCAAGTATTACATATTCTCTTACCAGCTCCGATATATTTATTTCATTGGCTACTGCTTCTTCAAAATGAAGCTCTCCAAACTCTTCTTCTGGTTTTAAGCTATCAATGAATTTAGCATAATCTTTCGGATTTAAAAATCTTCCAGAAAACTCTCCTTGAATAATAGGCGTTATTTCTGCTAAACATCTAACACATTCTAACTTAAGTACTGTTCTATAAGAACCTTCAACTACATAATGTCCGTCCTCTTCATAAGCTCTACCTTTAATAACTATTCCTTCAGGTAAATCAAAAGAGTCCATAGTTTCTTCAACATAATCAAATGCAACTTCTGATCCATTAATAATTTGACTTATTTTTAATATCAAAGTTATCCTCCTTATAATTACAATACCACAATATTTTACTAGTTTTTTTAAAGCTTGTCAAGTAATTTTTCTTAACAACTTTTTTAATAATTTTATACGTTAAATAAAAACTCCATTAAATCTCCATCTTTAACAATATACTCTTTTCCTTCAAGTCTTAATGCTCCCGCTTCTTGTGCGCCTTTCCATCCTGAATATTTAATAAAATCTTCAAAACCTACTACTTTGGCTCTAATAAATCCTCTCTCAAAATCAGTATGAATTTCTCCAGCTGCTTTAGGTGCTGTATCTCCGATTTTTATAGTCCATGCTCTTACTTCTTTTACTCCTGCTGTGAAATAAGTTTGTAATCCAAGTAATTTAAATCCTGCTCTTATTAATCTATTTAATCCTGGCTCTTCTACTCCTAAAGATTCTAAAAATTCAGCTTTATCTTCTTCTTCCATCTCTTGAAGCTCTGACTCTACTTTTGCAGATACAATTACTACTTCTGAACCTAAATCTTCAGCATACTTTCTTACCATTTCAACATATTCATTTCCAGTTGCTAAATCATCTTCAGAAACATTAGCAGCAAACATCATCGGTTTTAAAGTAAGTAGTTGATAACCTCTTATTACTTCTTGTTCCTCTGGTGTTAATACTAAAGTTTTCAATAGATTATATTCATCTAAATGGGCTTTACATTTTTCTAAAACTGGCATCATAGCCATAGCTTCTTTATTCTTAGCTTTAAATAATTTTGACTGTTTTTCAATTGCTTTTTCTACAGTTTCCATATCCGCTAAAACTAGTTCTCCATTAATTATTTCAATATCTCTTATTGGATCAACACTTCCGCTTACATGAATTACATTTTCATCTTCAAAACATCTCACAACTTGACATAATGCTGCTGTTGTTCTTATATTTGATAAAAATTTATTTCCTAATCCTTCACCTTTTGCAGCACCTTCAACTAAACCTGCAATATCAACAAATTCAACTGTTGCATGTTGAACTCTTTGAGGATTTATTATTTTTGATAATTCATTTAATCTTGAATCTGGAACTGTTACCATTCCTACATTTGGTTCTATAGTACAAAATGGGTAGTTAGCTGCTTCTGCTGCTCCTGCTTTTGTTATAGCATTAAATAATGTTGACTTTCCTACATTTGGAAGTCCTACTATTCCTATTCCTATCATTAGAGATTCCTCCTAGAATTTTATTTTACTTTAAATTTTATCATATATAAAAATATTTGTAAATAAATTCTATTTCTTATTCTTTAAAGTACTCTTCTTTTAACATGTCATAGCCATCAAAATATAATTTTATACTTAAAAAAAGTAAAATTATTACGTTATAAAATTCACTCATTAAGATTAATAACATCACTCCTATTTGATATTTTATTGCTGTTGTAGGTGAAGCTCCGCCTAAAATTTGACCTGTCATCATTCCAGGCAAACTTACAAGTCCCATTGTCGCCACAGATGATATTATTGGTTTTATGCTAAGAAGTATACTTTGTCTTACATTTCCAAGCAGAGCCTCATATTTATTAGCTCCTAAAGATATGAGATATTCATATTCACTTTCATTTTCTTTAAAATAATTAAAAAAATTATTTAAAGAAATAATTGATGTTTTTAACATATTTCCCAATAACATTCCAGAGATAGGAACAAAGTATCTTGCATTCCTAAGATTTTCATTTAATATCTCTTTTATAAATATTGTCAAAACAATACTAATTATAAATGCCATTGATAAAAAAATATAAATAGATCCTCTTTTTTTTAAATTAATATTTTTTCCACATGTTATTGCCGTTATTGAAATCATAAAAATTAAATATAAAATATTAATAACAATGTTGTTATAATTGAAAATATACTTTAAATAAATTCCAACAGCTATTAACTGTATAAACATCCTTATAATACTAACAATTAAATCTTTTATTAAATATATCTTGAATTTTTTCAAGAAATATATAATAGGCATAAATCCTATTAATATACTTACTAATTTTAGATAGCTTACTTCTACTATCACCATTTCACCTCTTTAAATTTTGACAAATCCCAATTCTCATCATGAGATACTAAAATTATAGTTTTATCACTATTTAAAATATACTCTTCTACTTTTTTCTTCATATTAAAATCTAAAGAAGCTGTAATCTCATCTAAAAGCCAAATTTCTCTATTTAAATATAAAGAAATAATAAATCCTATTCTCTGTCTCTCTCCACCTGATATTTGTTTAGTATCTCTTTCTAAAATCTCTTTATCTAAATTAAACTCTTGTAATTTTTTTTCTAATTCTTTTACTTCTATCCCTCTATTTACAGAATAATTAAAAATCATTTTTAAAATATCCTTTACTTTTCCTTGAGGTAACTCTACTCTTTGACTTACATAAGATATATTACTTCTAATCTCTTTTATATTTTTTTCATTTAAATTCAAATTGCAAATTTTTATTTCTCCACTATAATTTAAAATAAATCCTTGCAATACTCTTAAAAAACTTGTTTTACCAGATCCAGAAGATGAATTAAGTATTATTTTTTCTCCTTTTTTTATTGTTAAATTCAAGTTATCAATTACTTTTTTATTATCAAAACTTATAGATAAATTCTCTATTTTTATCATATTTCCTCCTTCTTTTAAAAAAATAACAGAAAGATTAATCTCTTTCTGTTATTCTTTATATCTATCTATTTTTAAATTCATTATAATCCATTGTTAAGTTTCTTAATTTAACATATTTTACACTTGTATACATTGCACTAGACACTGCTAAAACCAATCCCTCTACTCCGTCTAATACCCCCAACCTAAATATATACATTCTAATAAATTTAAAAATAGGATTTAATAATATATTGAATAACCCTGCTTTTTTTCCCTTTTCAAAAGCAACTTGAGCTCCCTCTCCAGTATATCTATTAAATTTGTTTAAATAATCTTCATAATCTTCATATGTATAATGATCTATTCTTTTTTTCAATTTCCCTATTCTTTCTGTCGTTATAAATTTTTCATGAACTTTATCTAAAGAATACTTTCCACTATTTTTTTTAAAAAGTCTAATTCTAGAGCTTCCACTCCAACCTCCAAATCTTATTCTTTTTCCAAAACAAACACTATTAAATGGAATTTCATATACTGTTTTTTCATTTTTATAAGTTATATTTTTAATTTCTTCTTTTAACTCTTTTGTAATAACTTCATCTGCATCAATTAAAAGAATCCAATCTCCTTGACACTTTTCTATAACATAATTTTTTTGATCGCCATATCCTATCCATTCTCTTTGAAATATTCGTGCTCCGTATTCTCTTGCAATTTCTATTGTATTATCTGTACTAAAGCTATCTACTATAACTATCTCATCTGCAAACTCTTTTACTGCTTCTAATGTTCTTCCTAATCTAAATTCTTCATTATACGTTATAATTCCTACTGATATCATTTTCCCTCCTTAAATTTTAAGATAATAACTGATACACTCTTCCTAAGAAGTAATTTCTTGTAACCAGAACATTTAATTTAAATTTAAGTGGTGTAAATTTTCTAAGCTCTACTCTTTTTATATTTTCTACATCTATTTTTAAACTATTAGTTCCTTTTCTTGTAGTTACAAAGCCATATATTCCCTTTCTTTTCATAATATCTACTGTCATTTTATTCTTGTGTCCCCATGGCCAGCAAAAAAATGTAGGAGTTATTCTGCAATGTTCTTTTATTTTTCTTATATTTTCATCTAAATCCATTGATATTCTTCTTTCTGCCATTGTATCATCTTCATATTTAAACCAATCTTTTAAACTGGTATCTATATATTTTTGACACTCTTTTATTTTTTCTGAATATTCTAAATTTAAGTTATCATAAAAATTTTTAAATTTTTCTGCTGCATGTTCTGTAACTATTATCCCTTTTGATGAATATTCCCCTCTTTTACCTAAAATTGGATATCCTATTTTTGCTTTTCCAGAATATAAATATTGAATATCTCTATCTAACAAATCTTTTTCTTCTACTACTCTTTCTAAATTAATATTCACAAAAATTGGCATATGTCTATGTGAGTGTAATTGTATATCCCAAACACCACTTTCTGACATCTCTTCAATCTCTTTCCAACTTAAATATTCAAACTTTCTATTTTTTTCATCTTCCATGTAAGCTGTGTTTAAATATATTGTTGCTTTCATATTATATTTTTTTAATAGTGGATGTGCATATTTATAATTGTTATAATATCCATCATCAAATGTTAATAAGATACTATTTTTATCTAATTTACCTTTTTCTTCTAAACTAGTTTTAACATCTCTATTTCTAAGTGTCTTCATCTTTAATCTATCTATAATTTTCAAATGTTCTTCAAACCATTCTTTTGAAACTCCATTTTCTCCTATATGATGATACAAAAACCAAGGAATTCCCCTTTTTTCTGTTATTATTATTGCAATTATTATTAAAATAAGTGAAATTGTTATCATTTTTACCTCCTTTTTTTATTTTTTCATTCTCTTAGTTATAATATAATTTATTTAAATTGTCAAAAGTTAAATAAAAAACTCTATAGTTTCCTATAGAGTCTCAATTTATTTTTTGTTTTTTAATTTAACTTGAGGTTCACTCGGTAATCCAAACTTCGGAATAAATCTATCTAATCCTGTTAAAGTTGCTAGTAATATTGTAGATACTGCAATCATTGCTAAAAAATTATATTTTATAATGTTACCTGCAGTAAATGTATATAACGGATATACTGCTTGAATAATTCCTAGATAAAATCCAATATATACATGCCAAGGTATAAGTTGTGATCCGAAAACTCCAAGTGCATCACTAAACGTAGCATTTCTAAGTCTTAACTTCTCCATATCTTCTGGTGAACCTTCTACATTTTTATCAACTATCTCTTTTATAATTGGTCCTATAGTTACAATTTGTGCCATTTCATCTGCAAGACCAGCATTTCCTAATATAGACAATACTCCATTATAAAACATTAATTGTCTTACATTTTTAGATATCTTTATAATTAAATTTGATAGAGGTCTAAAGGCATCCATAAGTTTCATTATTCCACCAAATGCTGCAATCCACATCATCATAACTATAACCCATGATCCTGCTCCGGCAAATCCAGACATTATCATATTTAAAAATGTTTTTGTATCTGTTATTGTTCCTGCAAAAGTTCCAAGTAAATATGCTGAAAAAATACCTACAAATAAACATAGTAATGTTGTCATTCCTCTAATCGCACAAATTAATACAAGAATTAAAGGAACTATCATGTATGTTGGAACACCAGTTTTAACTTGATTTAATAAAATAACTGCTGATTCTCTTTTTTCAGCTAAAACTTTCCAGACATTATCTGGTATTTGAGCAATTGCTGCTGCTGCATGTCCTGATGTTGTTGGAAGATCCATAACTATTCCCGCTATATAAAAAGCAATTATTCCAAGTATTAAAACTAATCCTGACCAGAATCCTTGATGTCTAATTCTTTTAATAACTTCCACTCTTTGAATTCCAGAACTAACTATTGTTGTATCTGAAATTAATCCAATATTATCTCCAAAACAAGCTCCTCCAGCAATAGCTCCTACAGTTAAAGATATATTCCCTCCAACTATATGATTAAGCCATAAGAATATTGGAGCACATGCGGCAAAAGTTCCCCAACTTGTTCCTGTTGCTATTGATAAAACAGAAGTTACAATTACTCCTACTACTGCAACTGATCTTCCTGTTAATCCTACATTTAAGGCTAAATTTATAATTGATGCTCCAACTCCTGTAGACATAAATACCTCAGCCATTGCATAAGCAACCATAAGTATATAAAAAGCCACTTGCATCTCTCTTGCATTTGTTATTACTGCATCCATAAGTTCATTCATACTTCTTCTCTCTACAATTACAGCAACTAATGCTGCATATACTGTTGCAAGTGGTGCTGCAATCAGTGCATCGTATCCAAAAAACATAAGTGTTGCTAACACTCCTACTGGACTTAACTTTAATAATTCTAAAATCCCATTCATTTTCCCTAAAACCTCCCAATTTTTTAGTTCCATAATTTTAGGCAAAATAAAAGCTACCGTATTATGATGATACGGTAGCTAATCTGTAAGTATATTACAAACTTTGGATAGCTCAACATTAAAAATCCCTTTTTAATGACAGTTGTATAAATATTATTTATACACCCAATAAAAAACTTCAACCTATTTTTTATTTCGGCAAAATCCCCTTTCATTTAAGTTCTTTGTCTGTGAACTCCCTTAAATTACTGTTGTCATCTGCAACCTCTACCTAAAATATTATTTTTAGAAACTTTGTTTATACTAACATCTTTTATTTTTTATGTCAACTTATTTTTTTATTAAAGACTCACCATTCATCTCTTTTGGTTTCTTTATATTTAAAATATCTAACATAGTTGGAGCAATATCTGCAAGTTTTCCCAGATTTAATTCTCCTTTAAAATGATTAGATACATAAATCATAGGAACTTCGTATGTTGTATGAGCTGTGAAAGCATTATGAGTTTTTGGATCTTCCATTTTTTCAGCATTTCCATGATCTGCAGTTATTAATATAGTTCCATCTAATTCTAATATTTTATTAACTACTTTAGCCATATTTTCATCTACAACTTTTATAGCTTGCATAGCTGCTGAAAATACTCCTGTATGACCTACCATATCTGGATTTGCATAGTTCATAACCATCACATCATATTCATTTTTTTCTAAAATTTCTAAAACTGCCTTTGTTAATTCTGGAGCTGACATTTCAGGTTGTAAATCATATGTAGCTACTTTTGGTGAAGCTATTAATTTTCTTCCCTCTCCTTTAAATTCACTTTCTTTTCCTCCGTTAAAGAAAAAAGTTACATGAGCATATTTTTCTGTTTCTGCTGTTCTTAGTTGAGTTAATCCATTTTTAGAGATCACTTCTCCTAAAGTATTTACTATTTCTCTATCATGATATATAGTAAAAGCATCTATAGTTGAATCATACTGTCTCATACAATAGTATTGTAAATTTAAGTATTTTCTTTTAAATCCTGAAAATTCTTTATCATTCAAAGCTCTTGTTATCTCTCTAGCTCTATCTGGTCTAAAATTGAAATTTATAACTACATCTCCTTCTGATATAGCTCCCTCTTTATCAAATAAAACAGGTAAAACAAATTCGTCTGTTATTTTTTCTGCATATGATTTTTCTAGAGTTTCAATTGGAGTCTCTGATACTACTTCATCAATACCAACTATTGCATTATAAGCTTTTTCAATACGATCCCAGTTATTATCTCTGTCCATAGCATAATATCTTCCAGACATAGAAGCTATTTTACCAACGCCTATCTCTAATATTTTTTCTTCTAATTCTTTTATAAATTTAACTCCTGAATCTGGAGCAGTATCTCTTCCATCCATAAATGTATGTACGCTTACTTTAGAAAGATCTTTTTTCTTTGCCATTTCTAAAAGTCCATAAAGATGCGTTATATGAGAATGAACTCCACCATTCGATGTTAATCCAATAAAGTGAATTTTTTTATCATTTTCTTTAGCATAATTAAAAGCACTGATTATTTCTTCTTTTTCAAAAAATTCTCCATCTCTTATCTCTTTTGAAATCTCAACTAATGGTTGATAAATAACTCTTCCTGCTCCTAAATTCAAATGCCCAACTTCTGAATTACCCATCTGTCCATCTGGAAGACCAACAGCTTCTCCTGATGCTTTTAAAAATGTATGTGGATATTTATTATAAAGTCTTATAAAATTTTCTGGATGAGCTTCTTTTATTGCATTTTTCTCATCTTTATTAGGATTACATCCCCAACCATCCAATATCATTAACATTAAAGGTTTTTTTGCCATCTTCTTCCTCCTTAACTTCTATAATCCTGCTTTTATTATCTCAATAAATGACCCAGCTTCTAAAGAAGCTCCTCCTACTAATCCACCATCTATATCATTCATCGCAAGTAACTCTTTTGCATTTTTTGCATTCATTGACCCACCATACTGAATTGTAATCTCTTCTGAAGTATCACCAAACATCGCTTTTAAAACTTCTCTTATTTCTTTATGAGTTTCTTGAGCCATTTCAGGTGTTGCTGTTTTCCCAGTTCCTATTGCCCATACAGGTTCATATGCAACAATAACTTTTACTGCTTCCTCATTTGTTAAATTTGCCAATCCTTCTCTTACTTGTTTTTCATTTACTTCAAGTGTTCTTCCATTTTCTCTATCTTCTAATTTCTCTCCAATACATAAAATTGGTGTTAATCCATAAGATAAAGCACACTTCACTTTTTCATTTATAAATTCATTACTTTCTTTAAAATATTCTCTTCTTTCTGAGTGTCCTAATATAACATACTCTACACCTAAGTCTTTTAACATTTCTGGTGAAATTTCTCCAGTATATGCTCCTGATGATTTTGGATACATATTTTGAGCTGCTATTGAAATTCTTGATCCCTCTACTGCTTTTACTGCAGATTCTAATGATGTAAATGGTGCACCTATTACAACTTCTACACTTTCTTTTCCTGTCATTAATTTTTTTAATTCGATCAGCATAGATTTAGTTTCTTCTACAGTTTTATTCATCTTCCAATTTCCTGCAATTATAGTTTTTCTCATAATACTTCCTCCTAAAATCTTTTCTTTAATAATAACATATTATTTTAACTTTTAACAAGGTTCTCTACGTCTATATTTTCATCCAAATTTGAGTATTTTTTTCTCTAATTAATAAAATTCTTTCTACTCTCTTCTAAAATAATTTCATTTAAATAATCTTTGCTATTTATTTCAAAGTTTTCAATTAAATCTACTATTTCCATATCAAGTATTCCTACAGCATTTTCATAATCTTCTTTTTTAAAAGCTTCTAAAAAATTTTCAGCACTATTTTTATAATCTTCAACATAAGAATCATAGTCTGAATATATCAAAGAGATATTTGTATGATCTTTTATTGACAATACAAGTCCTAAGCTCCATTCAACAAAAGCAACTGCATCATAAATCCTAAATCCCTCTATTTCATCTTCTACGCTTTCTAGCATTTCAAAAAAATCTTGAATATATCTATCAAAATAATATAGCGACTCTATTATTACCTCTCTATTTGTCTTACTTTTTATCTCTATCAACTGTACTTTTTTTAAAAATGGTATATCTTCCTCTTTTACTACATTTCCATTTATACTTAGCTCTGTTATTATTTTACTTTCTAATTGTAATAATTTTTGTATTTTTTCCAGTATAGTTGTTAATTTTCCATTTTTTATACCTAAATCTCTTTTTTTATTATTTATATATATCTCCATCATCACTCATTCCTATTTTTTTTAAGTACCCTTTCACTACGCTCAATGAAAAGTAAATTATTTTATTAGTTCCCATTTCTTCTAAAATTTTCTTCATCTCATTCATTGTAGATCCTGTAGTTACTATATCATCAAATATTAAAATATTTTTTCCTTCTACATTATCATTTATTTTAAAAATTCCTTTTACATTTTCTTTTCTTTTTTCTATTTCTACAATTCTATACATCTGTTTTGTATTTTTATATCTAAATGAAATTATTATATTACAATTTATACCTTTTAAAAGTTCTTCAACTTGATTATAACCACGTTCTCTTTTTCTTTTATTACTTGATGGAATAATAATTACGCCATCTATATTCTCTTTTTTTATTATTTTATTTAAATTAACTTCTATAATTTCTTTCAAATCTCTAGATATATTTTTTCTATTAAAAAATTTTAAATCATAAATAATTTTATTTATATCTGAATAATAATATAAATAATATAAATTTTCTATTTTTTTAAGTTCACCCATCTTTTTAAGTTTTTCTCTACACCTCTTGCATATGTAGTTTTCTTCTGTCATTTCACAATAACATAATGAACAAGTATTATCAAACAGGAACTTCTTTAGAAGTTTTTTTAGCAAACCTACTTCCTTTTTTTTCTTTTTTTTCTTTTTCAAAATCCTTGTCAACTATTTTCGCAGAATAAAACTCTGTATATCCACACTCAACACAAGTTTTTATATAATATGTTCCTATCTCTATTTTTAGGCCTGGGCTTTTTTCTGGTATAATTGCAGTTTTTACTATATATTTATCACTGCCACATTTCAAGCATTTATATTCCAAGTTCATCACCCCATATAATATTTTTAAGCCACTGAATTTCATCTCCAATAAAAAGTATTGCATCAAATCTAATTTGTTTATCATATAATTTTCTTTTTGTTATATAATCCTTTGCTGTAAAATATATCTTTTTCTTTTTTATTAGATTAATTGCTTCTTGTGGCAAACCAAAATTTTTGTTTTTTCTATATTTAACTTCAAAAAAAACAAGGGTATCCAAATCATAACCTATCAAATCTATCTCACCTTTATATCCATAATAATTTGTTTCAATTATTTTTATTTTCAGACTCTCAAGGTACTCCTTAGCTTTTCTTTCGTATAAATAACCCTTGCTTCTTGTATTCATATATTACTCTCCTAAAATTTTCTTTAAAAAACTTTTTCTGTGAATTTTAGTAGGTCCTTTTTCTATTAACATTTCTCTATGATACTTTGTTCCATAACCTTTATGTTTTTCAAGTCCATAACCAGGATATTCTTTATCTAATATCTTCATTATTCTATCTCTAGTTACCTTTGCTATAATTGATGCTGCTGCTATATTTAAACTTTTTCCATCACCTTTTATAATAGCTTCTTGATCAAATTCATACTCTCTAATTTTATGATTACCATCAACTAATACTTTTTCAAACTTAGTATCTTCAGATAGATCTTCTATAGATCTTCTCATAGCTAAAAAAGTTGCATTTAAAATATTTTTTTCATCTATTTCTTCTACTGTTGCTATTCCAACTCCAATATTAAAATTAGATAAAATAACATCAAAAAGTTCTTCTCTCATTTTTTCTGACAATTTTTTAGAATCATTTATCTTTGATAATCTCTCATCGTAACAAATAAGTTTTGCTGAAGCTGCTACTACTGGTCCAGCTAAAGGTCCTCTCCCCGCTTCATCAACTCCTATAGAATTTTTATTTTCTAAATCAAAAAGCAACATTATATTTTTCTTTTCTATTTTAATTCACCTTCTATTGTTATATTTTTTCCAATCATTTCCTTTTATTTATTTAACTCTAAAATTGTTTCTTTATTTAGTTTTAATTTATTTAAAACGCTTAAAAAATCATCCTTTAATGCACCTAGAATCTTTATTTTTTCATTTGTTATTGGATGAATAAACTCTAAAAAATATGAGTGTAACATCTGTCTTTTAGCTATATCTGTAGGACTTCCATAAACTGAATCTCCAACAATAGGATGATTTAAACTTTTCATATGAACTCTAATTTGATGAGTTCTTCCTGTTTCAATTCCCACTTCTACTAAAGAAAAGTTATTAACACTATCAAGAACCTTATAATTACTTATTGCTTTTTTTCCATTTTCTGTTACCACTGCCATTTTTTTTCTATCTTTTGAATCTCTTCCAATTAAAGTTTCAACTCTTCCAATTTCTTTTTTAAAATTTCCCTTACATATACAAACATATCTTTTTTCTATTGTTTTATCTTTAAACATTTCTGTCAATTTAACATGAGATATATTATTTTTAGCTATTATTATCAATCCACTAGTATCTTTATCTAATCTATGAACAATTCCAGGTCTTATTACTCCATTTATATTTGATAAATCTTTTATATGATATAAAACTGCATTAACTAAAGTCCCTGTATAATATCCTTGAGCAGGATGCACTATTACTCCTGGATCTTTATTTATTACAACCATATCTTTATCCTCATAAACAATATCTATTTTAATATCTTCTGGTAATATTTCTAACATTTCATCTTGTGGTATTCTTACTAAGATTTTTTCTATACCTTTTAGTTTATTTCCACTTTTGATTTTTTCTTTTCCATCTATTACAATATTTTTTTCATCAATTAATTTCTGAATATAACTTCTCGTAGTATTTTCTAAATATTCAGATAGAAAAAAATCTACTCTTTTTCCTTTATCTTCTCCTTGAACTTGTACTTCTATTATTTCCTTATATTTTTCCATTCTTTTCCTTTCTTAACTTATATTTAATACTTTGTATTGCTTTTTTTATATATTTCTACAAAATGTCCAACAGGTCCTACTCCACTTCCTATTGAAAATGAATTTTCTATTGCTTTTGTTATATACTCTTTTCCAATCTTAACTGATTCATCTATAGAATAACCTTTCCCTAAATATGATGCTATTGTTGATGATAGTGTACATCCTGTTCCATGTGTATTTTTTGTATTAAATCTTTCACCTTTAAAACTTAAAATTTCACCTGTACTTTTTACTAAAATATCCGTACAGTTATCCTCTCTATGTCCACCTTTTACCAGTACATTCTTAGCACCCATTTGAATTATTCTTTTTCCAGCTTCTATCATATCAGCTTCTGTTTTTATTTTCATATTTGTTAACACTTCAGCCTCTGGTATATTGGGAGTTACTAAATCTCCAATACTTATAAATTTTTTCATTGTTTCAATAGCTTCCTCTTTTAATAATGAAAATCCACTTTTAGATATCATTACTGGATCAATTACAATATTTTTAGCATTATATTTCAATAAATTTTCTTTAACAATATTCATTATATTACTACTTGATAACATACCCACTTTTACTGCATCTACATCTATATCTTCATAAATCACTTCTATTTGTTTCTTTATTATATCATCAGATACTTCTTGAGCTCCAAATACTCCCATTGAGTTTTGAGCAGTTATTGCTGTGATAACACTCATTCCATAAGTTCCATTGGCTGACATAGCCTTTAAATCTGCTTGTATCCCCGCTCCTCCACAAGAATCTGATCCAGCTATAGTTAATATTTTTTTCATTTTTACCCCTTCCATTTTCTTTAGATTTACTTTACTAAAAGTATACCATATCTTAATTTCTATTACAAAATACAAAAAAATCTTTTATTTTCTTAAAAAAAGAAAGATAAAAAAACATAGGTATATTAAAATATTGAGATAATTTTATCTTAATACTTTATAATTTATTTAAGGAGGTTTAATTTATGAAAAAGTTAGCACTAGTACTTTTTTCATTAGTTGCTGTTACAAGTATTTCATACGCTAAAGAAATGATAACTGAGCCAACTATGTCTAAAGAGATGATGAATGAACCAGCAATGGTAGAGGAAATTGTTCCTATAGTTATGGTTCCTGATATGCCACTAGGATATATTAATCTAAAATTTGGTTGGGATTTTTGGTCTGAATATGATAGACACTCTGGAAATGGTTATCGTTTAGAAAAAGATGCCGATGAATCTGGTTATGAAATTGCTATTGAAGCAATGAGACATTGGAAATATTTTGACATTGGTTTAGGAATGGCATATCAAGATCATGCCAAAAGAGACCGAGATGGAGGAGAATATAAATCATTCCCTATTTATGCTACAGCAAAATATGATTTAAATTACTGGAATATGCCTTTTGTTCCATATTTAAAAGCTAATGCTGGATACTCGTTTAATTTTGATGAAGATGATGTTAAAGGTTTTAATTCAAGTATTGATGACGGCGCTTATTGGGCTGCTGGAATAGGTTTAGAATATGATAATTTTACAGCAGATATTTTATATGGAATCAATTATGCTGAAATGGATGTTACCGATTCTAACGGAAAAGAAAAATTTAATAATGATTATCAAAGAGTTACTTTTTCTTTAGGTTATAAATTTAATATTTGGTAAAAATAAAAAATGGGGAGAGTCTTAATGTGGCTCTCTCCTTTATTTCATTACATTAAAGATGACCAAAAAACCATTTTATAACAGTTTTTAACTTTACCTCTTGACTTTTGTTCTGAATTAGTAGTATCATAGGTCAATGACCGGTAAACGGCCAAAAGTAATCTTACAAAATTCTGGTTTTTGCAGAATTTATTTACTTGAGGAGGGAATAAAATGAAAAAATTAGCATTATTAGCTTGTTCGCTATTTGCAATTGCAAGTGTTGCTCAAGCAAAAGAAATTATAGCTCAACCAGTTACAACTAGTTCTAAAGAGGTTGTTGCTGAACCAACTGCAGTTGTAGAGGAAGTTGTTGCTGTTGTTACTCCAGTAGTTGCTCCAGTAGTTGCTGAAAGAACTCCAGGTTACATTAACGTTAGAGTTGGAGGAGATGTTTGGTCTAAATATAGTAGCTCTTCTTTATTGAATAGTGATACTAAAGACTTAGGATACCAATTTGCTATTGAAGGATATAAAACTTATAATAATATAGATTTAGGACTTGGTTTAGCATATCAAGATCATGCTAAAAGAAAAGGTGAAGGAGTTAAAAATACTCAAGGTGCTGAGTACAAATCAATGCCATTATATTTAACTGCTAAATATAATGTTACTAATTTTGACTTACCATTTACACCATATATTAAAGCTAATGCAGGTTACTCATTTAACTTTGATGCAAAAGATATAAGTAATCCAAAAATAAATACTACTATTGATGATGGTGCTTATTGGGCTGCTGGTGCAGGTATGCAATACAACAACGTTAACGTTGACTTAATGTATGGTACTACTTATGCTAAAGTTAAAGCTGAAGGACAAAAACATAGTAATAACTACGATGCTGTAACTTTATCAGTTGGTTACAACTTCGATATGTAATAAAAAAATTAAGGAAAGGGATGTCCCTTTCCTTTTTTATTTATAACAAACTATTGAAATTGGATCTAAACTTCTAAATGTAAAAGTTTCTGTTATAAAAAGTTTAACCTCTTTGCTTGAATGCTCTGTATAACCAATAGAGAAATCTTTTGCTAGTACTAGCTCTATATCATCCTTATTATATGGTAATAAAACTCCTTCTGTTATATTATGAGATATAATTACTGGTGTTCCAAGCACTCTTTCTATTTTTTTTAAAAGTGAATCATTTGGATTAATTGTGTTTAAATAAATATATTTTTCTAATCCAACTACTAGCGCATATGGTCCTGATGAAAAACTTTGATTTTTAATTTTAGAAATTCCATACATAACACTTTTTAATGTTTCTGCCTCTGTTTTTCCAAACTCTAATAACTCTTTATTTAAAATTCCTACAATACAAGCTTTTTCAAGTCCATAGTAAATTGATTTTTCTTCAAATTTTGCAGCTTCTTTTAAAGCCATGTCTAATGTATCAAAATTTATATCTTTAGCACCTCTATCCACATTATCTAATTCCCATCTATCTAAAGTAAAATTTACTCTATTTTCAACAAATGGTTGAATTTTATATATTCCAAACTCTTTATCTTCATTTTTTTCTATCTTTATTCTTCCAGTAGTTATTCCACCACTATTTTCACAAGAAACATTTGTAACTTTTACAAATCTCCTAGCAGTCAATTGAGTACTCAAAACATCTTTAGCTCGTTTTTCTATTTCCATCCAAGCTTTATTACTTATAGGAGCTAATTCTCTCTTTAAAAAATCCATAATCCATCCTCCTTTATCCTTATTTTAATGATCCTATATTTAAAGATATTGAACTTATTTTTTCTTCATGAATATTTTCCTCTTCTTTAGAAACAATTCCTTCTTTTATAAAAAGATATTCTTGAATCTCTTTTCCAAAAGTTCCATTATTTCTTCTAATCCACTCAATTAACATTGCTGTATGTTCCATCTCTTCATTTCTATGATGCATTAAAATCTCTTTCAATTCTGGATCACTTACTATTTCTGCTCTTTGATTATAGTCATTAACCGCTATAATTTCTTCTTTTAAACTTTCAATTGCAAAATTTAAATCTATTGCACTTTCACTTAATCCTTTTAACATATATAAAAGACACCTCCTATTATAAAATAGTTATCTCTATTTATATAGAAAACATCACTTATTTTTCCTTTTAAAATTATAAAAAGTTTTTTCTATTGCATAATTATCTATAACATCTTGAATCTCATTTAACGAAAATAAATTTATATTAGTTTTTTTATAATTTTGTATCTCTAGTTCATCTTCTCCAATAACTAAATGATAATCTGTAAAGTTTTGTATTCCATTTAATTTATAAAAATAAAAAGCATCAATTTTTAAGTTTGCTGTAGGATATCTTTTTTTCAAATCATGAAGAAGCTTAAAATAATGATTAATTGTTAATTCATTTATTAAAATCAAAACATTAATTTTTTTAAGTTTATTTTCTATTATTATTTTTTTTATAATTTGTGTAAGTATTAACATATCTGATCGATATAATTCAATGTCTAAATCTTTTATTAATATATTTATCTCATTTGTTAAAAATTGATCTGTTTCTTTCATATTAACTTTTTTAATCTTTAAAATATTTTTTTCTTTTTTAAATAACCCTAAATAAATATTATATATTAACATCTCTTTTGTTTTAGGATCAATATAATCTATATCTATTTTTTCTTTTATTTTTTCATATAATTTTTCGACTTTTAATATTGTCTCTTTTTCTGTCCAATCCTCTTTAATTTTTAATCTATATATTAAATTATTCAACATACTTTTATATTCTAAACAAAATTTATTCTCATTTTCAATTAGCTCACAAGGAATAAAATCTAAATTAGTTTCAAACAATTTAAACTTTCCAAATTTATGAGCTCCTATTTCTAAAGCATAACAAAAAAAGAAAGATGGAAAATTAAATAAAATTTCATTTTTTTTAAAAATTTCATTGATTTTTCTAAACCTTTCTTCTATTTCAATACTTGTAATCTCTTCTATTAAATTTTTTAAAGGATTTGAATAAAATCCTTCCATCATTAAAAATTTCATTATTTTCACACAAAATTCTCTCTTTTCTAATTCTGATATCTTTACTAATTTCATACCTTTTCCGTGTAAATACTCAATTTTAGATCCATTTCCATCAAATATCTCTTTTACTTCTTTAAATGTTCGAGTTATTGTACTTCGAGATACATCTAAGATCTTTTTTTCCTCTTCTAAATTCAATATTCCTATATGTAAAAATTTTATGTATAAATAATCAATTTTTTCATCTAAAGAAAGAAATTCAATTTTATCATAAAATTTTTCTCTTTCATTCCTTGTTAATAACATTTTATACTCTTTTTGTATTTTTTCTATCTTTTTAAAATTATATTTTTCTAAAAGATCATTTATTAAACAAATATTTTTATAAATGCCTGCTTTTTCTATTTTTATATATTCACCAATATCCTCATCTGTCATAGGTGATTGAAATAATAACTTCAAAATTGTTGCTGCTGTCGTATTCATATTATCCCCCCGAATTTCTATAAATATTTGCATATTCCAAATAGTAACATATTTTTTTATAAAATGATATTTAAAAATCCTCCCTTAATTAAAAAGGAGGATTTTATAATTTTAGTACTTTTTCATTAATTCTTTAACTGTTGAAACAACATCGTTTTTAGATACTTCTAATGTTTCTCCAGTTCTTCTAATTTTTAACTCAACTATTCCCTCTTCAGCTTTTTTACCACAAACTACTTTAAATGGATATCCAATTAAATCTCCATCTTTAAATTTAAACCCTATTCTTTCATCTCTATCATCTAACATTACATCTATTTTTTCATCTTTAAATTGATTATAAACCTCTTCTGCAAGTTCTACCTGTCCTTGTGCTTTCATGTTAGCTGGTATTACTTCAACTATAAATGGAGCTATTGATGATGGCCATATTATTCCAAACTCATCATTATTTTGCTCTATTAAAGCTGCCATAGTTCTTGAAACTCCAATTCCATAACATCCCATTTCCATAACTTGACTTTTACCATTAACATCTAAGAATGTAGCTCCTAAAGATCTAGAATATTTATCTCCTAATTTGAAAATATGACCACTTTCAATTCCTCTAGCACTTGAAAGTTCTCCTCCACATCTCGAACATTTTTCTCCAACTAAAACCGTTCTTACATCTGCAACAATTTTAGCTTCATAATCTCTTCCATAATTAACATTCATAAAGTGCGTATCTAACTTATTTCCACCAGCTGTATGATTAACTATTCCAACAATACTTTCGTCTGCAATTATTGTTAATTTTTCTGTATCTGCTCCAACTGGTCCAATAAATCCTTTAATTAAATTTAATTCTTCAAGTTCAGAATCTGTTAATAAAGCCACATCTATTGTATTTATTATATTTTTTAATTTAATTTCGTTTACTTCAAAATCTCCTCTAATTAAAACCATATACATATTATCTGTTACCATATCTTTATACATCATTGCTTTTACTGTTTGCTCTACAGGAACATTTAAGTATTCAACAACATCTTTAATTTTTGCAACATTTGGAGTATCAACTAAATTTAATTCCTTTGCTTCTGCTTTTTCTAAACTGAAAATTTCACTTGTCGCTGTTTCAACATTTGCTGCATAGTCACATGATTTACAGTATATTATCTCATCTTCACCAGATTCTGCTAACACATGAAACTCTTGAGATCCACTTCCTCCAATAGCTCCTGAATCTGCCTCTACAACTCTAAACTTTAGTCCACATCTTTCAAATACTTTAGTATAAGCTTCTCTCATATTTTCAAATTCAGCATCTAGTGACTCTCTATTTGCATGGAATGAATATCCATCTGTCATAAGGAACTCTCTTCCTCTCATAAGTCCAAATCTTGGTCTTCTTTCATCTCTGAATTTAGTTTGGATTTGATATAAATTTAAAGGTAAAGCTTTATATGAAGATATATCGTTTCTTATTATATCTGTAACAACTTCTTCATGAGTTGGTCCAAGTGCAAATTCTCTCGAATGTCTATCTTGAATTCTCATCATTTCTGCACCCATAGTATCCCATCTTCCACTTTCTTTCCAAAGTTCTGCTGGTTGAAGTACTGGCATAAATATTTCTTGAGCTCCAGCTCTATCCATCTCTTCTCTAACTATAGCTTCAACTTTTTTTAAAGCTTTAAGTCCTAAAGGTAAGTAAGTATATACTCCACTTGCCAATCTTTTTATCATTCCTGATCTTAGTAATAATTTATGACTTATTACTTCTGCCTCTTTAGGAGTTTCCTTTAGAGTCTTTACGTAGTATTTACTTAATCTCATATTTCCTCCGATTTTCATTTGTTTTTTTATATTATATAATATCACAACATCTTTTAACTGGTCAAACTTTTGTTAAATTTTTCATTAATATCAATTTCTAAAGCTTTATTTTTTATCTCTCCATTATTTTCTTTTAAGTACTCTATACAAATATCTTTTACAAATTTTATTAACTTTATATCCTTAACAATATCTACAAATTTGAGGTCACTTAGCCCACTTTGCTTAATTCCAAATACCTCTCCTGATTTTCTTA
>SAMEA5043655__coassemble_37_pt1 | contig 34505 bp, 34 predicted proteins | sample SAMEA5043655__metabat2_low_PE_003 | metagenome-assembled genome bin SAMEA5043655 (sample SAMEA5043655) | Gadus morhua
TTTTCATAACTTCTGACTATTTTCTCTATTCGGTTGTTAATGTCCTTCTGTTGTTTTGTTTCGTCTTGCGGTGTTTGCCGCTGACAAAAATAATAGTACCACAATTTTTAAACTTGGTCAATAACTTTTTTTTATTTTTTTAAAAAACTTTCCATCTTTTTAGAAAATTCTCTAAGTTTCTCTATACTTTTAACTAAAGATACTCTCACATACCCTTGTTTTCCAAAGGCTTCTCCTGGAACTAATGCTACTTTTTCTTTTTTTAAAAATTCCATTACAAATTCTAAAGAAGTTTTATTTTCTAAAGGATTTTTAAAAAATAAATATATTCCTCCTTGGCTTTTTATTGTAAATATATTAATTTTTTTTAATTTTTTTTCTAAATAATCAAATCTTTTTTTATATTCCTCTGCAAATACTCTTGTATCACTATATTGCTTCAAAGCTTCTATTGCTCCTATTTGTGATATTGTATTTGGAGAAGTTACTGTATATTGGCTTACTTTTTTTATATTTTCTATTATAGATAAATCTCCTATTACATATCCGACTCTATATCCTGTCATTGAATGAGATTTTGAAAATCCCCCTATCAAAATTATATTCTTATAATTTTCAGCAAACATAGCTACAGATACACTCTTTTTAAAAGCTAATCCTTCGTATATCTCATCAGATATAACTACTATATTTTTTTCTATACAAAAATTTAAAATTTCTTGAAGTTCTTCACTATTTAAACATACTCCTGTTGGATTATTGGGATAGTTTAAAATTAAAGCTTTTGTTTTTTCACTTATATTTTTCTTTAAATTATTTATGGTTATTTTAAAACTATCTTTTTCAGTATCAAAAAAAACACATTTCCCCATAGCCATTTCAATTAATGGTGCATACCCAGGATATGCTGGAACTGCTATTAATATCTCATCTCCAGGACAGATTAATGTTTTTAAAGTTGACGATAGAGCTTCTGTTGATCCTGCACATATTAATACATTTTCTGTTAAATAATTGCTTTTATATTTATTATTGTAATATTTAGCCACTTCATTTTTTAGCTCTACAATACCACCAGTCATTGAATATTTAATGTTATTATTTTTCATATATTCTATACATGCATTAGTTATTCCAATAGGAGTGGGAAGATCTGGTTCTCCTATCGTTAAATTTAAAACATCTTCATATTTTTTTGATTCATTTGAAATTTCTCTTATTAAAGAACTTTTTAAATTTAATACATTTTTATTAATCATACTGTCTCTTCCCACTCCACTTTTTATTTTCTTAGATCATCAACTAATCTTGTTTTTTCTATTGTTTTTTCATCTTTCATCTTTATTATCTTTCCTGGGTTTCCAGCTACTACTGCTCCTGCTGGAACATCTGATAACACTATAGCTCCTGCTGCTATAACTGCACCTTTCCCTATTCTTACACCTTCTAATACTACTGCATTAGCTCCTATCAAAACATCATCCTCTATAATTACTGGAGTTGCTGATGGTGGCTCTATTACTCCAGCTAAAACAGTCCCAGCTCCTATATGACAATTTTTACCAACAGTTGCTCTTCCTCCTAAAACAGCATTCATATCAATCATAGTTCCTTCTCCTATAATTGATCCAATATTTATTATAGCACCCATCATTATAACTGCATTTTTACCAATAGTAACTTTATCTCTTATAACTGCTCCTGGTTCAATTCTAGCATCTATATTAGTTAAATCTAATGTTGGAATTCCTGAGTTTCTTCTATCGTTTTCAATTATATAATTTTTTATACTCTCTTTATTTTCTGTTAAAACTTTTTCAATATCCTTTAAATCTCCCATTAATATATGAGAGCCATTTCCATTAAATATAAATACCTCTTTTGAAGTTGTTTTTATATCTCCATTTACATAAACTTTAACTGGAGTTTTTTTATTTGAATTTTTTATATATGATATTAATTCATTTGCCGTATCTAATTTCACTATCTCTCTCCTTTATCTTTAAACATATCTTCCATAGTATAAAGATTTTTTTCTTTTTTTTCTAAATATTTAGCACACTCTATTGCTCCTGCAGCAAAAATCCTTTTAGATAAAGCCTTATGTGTAATTTCTATTACTTCATCATCACCTAAAAATAAAATTGAATGCTCTCCAACAACTGTTCCGCCTCTAACTGCATGAACACCAATTTCAGCTCTTTCTCTTTTGCAAATTCCTTCTCTTCCATATACAACATTATATTTTTCACTTAATGAATTTTCTATAGTATTTAAAAGTGTTTTTGCAGTTCCACTCGGAGCATCTATTTTCTTATTATGGTGTTTTTCTATAATCTCTATATCAAATGTTTCTTCTAATTTAGGTGTTATATCTTTTAACATTTCATTTAAAAGATTTATCCCTAAAGAAGTATTAGAAGATAATAAAACTGGTATCTCTTTACTAGTCTCTATTATATTTTTTAAAATATCTCCATTATATCCAGTTGTTGCAATAACAACTGGATACTTTCTATTTTTACACTCTTTTAACATTCTTTCTATTTTAGAAAAATGTGAAAAATCTATAACAACGCAATTCTCTTCTTCCAAAGGAACTTCTGATATTTCATTTACAAAAAAACAATTTTCTCCCAGCTCATTCTTTACTATAGTTCCCATTGTTCCTCTTCCATGAACTACTATTTTCAAATATTTTCACCTACACCTTTCAACTCTTTTTCTAAAATACTAACACTTAAATCTGATAAATCTCCTAAAGGTAATCTACAGTTCCCTACTATATTTCCTAATAAATTCATAGCTTTTTTCACTGGTACTGGATTAACTTCTACAAACAAAGCTTTTACAAGTCCATTATATTTTAGTTGTAATCTTCTTGCTTCAATTACATCTCCATTTAAATAACACTCTACTATATTATGTGTTACTGCTGGCTCTATATTAGCAAGTACTGAAATTGTTCCCACAGCTCCTAATGACATTAGTGGAACTGTTATGTCATCATTTCCTGAATATATTAATAATTCTGGAACTTCTCTCGCTACCTCTGCTGCATATGATATATCTCCACTTGCTTCTTTTAATCCTATTATATTCTTATGCTTTGCTAATCTTTTTAATAAACTAACTGACAAATTAACACCTGTTCTTCCAGGAACATTATATAAAATAATAGGAATATTTACAAAATCAGCTATTGATACATAGTGCTTATATATTCCATCTTCATTCCCTTTATTATAGTAAGGAGTTACTAACAATAGACCATCTGCACCTAATTGTTCATATTTTTTTGACAGTTCTATTGCGTGCTTTGTATCATTACTCCCTGCTCCTACTATTATTGGTAATCTTTTTTGATTTTTTTCTATTACTACTTTTACTATATTTTCTTTTTCTTCATCATCCAAAGTACTTGATTCTCCAGTAGTTCCTAAAATAATTAGTGCATCTGTTTTGTTTTCACAATGATAATCTACAAGTTCTTCAATTTTTTTATAATTTACAGTTAAATCTTCATTAAAAGGTGTTATAAGTGCTACTCCTGATCCTTTAAACATAAGTTTCCTTCCTCCATTAAAAATTCTAATATTTCAATTGCGTTAGATGCAGCTCCTTTTCTTATATTATCTGCTACAATCCATAAACTCACTCCATTTTCTGTACTAATGTCTCTTCTTATTCTCCCTACCATTATTTCATCTTTTCCTGAAATATCTTTGGGAGTTGGGATTTCATCTGTTAATATTATATTTTTTTCTTTTCTTAAAACTTCCTTAATCTCTTCTAAGTTAAAAGAATTTTCAAGTTCAATATTTACTGAAACTCCATGGCCATTCCATACAGGTACTCTAACACAAGTAGCAGTAACTTGTAAATCTTCATTTTCTAATATTTTCTTTGTTTCTTGAATCATTTTCCATTCCTCTTTAGAATATCCATTATCTAATAGATCATCTATTAAGGGTAAGCAATTATAAGAAATATCTTTTTTATAAAATTTACACTCTTCTCCATTTATTCCTTTTTTCATATCCTCTATACCTTTATTTCCAGAACCTGAAACTGCTTGATATGTTGAATAAACTACTCTTTTTATTTTAAAGTTTCTATCTAAAGCTTTTAAAGGTGCCATGCATTGAATAGTTGAACAATTTGGATTAGATATTATCCCTTTATTTTCTAAACTTCTTCTTCCATTCACTTCAGGAACTACTAATGGAACTTCTTTTTCCATTCTAAACGCTGAAGAATTATCTATAACTATACACCCTTTATTTGATGCTATTGGAGCAAATTTTCTACTAACATCTCCACCTGCTGAAAATAATGCCACATCTAAATCGCCAAATGATTCTTCTGTTAATTTTTCAACCTTATATTTTTTCCCATTAAAAAATATATCTTTTCCTTGGCTTTTTTCACTTGCTAAAAACTTAATTTTATCAAATTTAATTTTCTTTTCTTCTAAAACTTTTATAAATGTTTGTCCTACTAATCCTGTTGCTCCAACTATTCCTATATTCATAACGCATCTCCTATTCTGATATATATGTTCCCTCTTCACTACCTAAACTCTTCCCTATAAAAATAGGAACTTTGTACTTATGTCCAATTTGAACAGCTCTAAGCTCCATAACTTGAGCTCCCTCTCTTGATAATTTTTCCATTTGATTATATGATATCTCTTTATATTTTTGTGCATTTTTTGATTTTCTAGGATCTTCTGTATATACACCATCTACATCTGTATATATTTTACACTGACATTTTAATTTTCCTGCTAAAGCTACTGCTGTTGTATCTGAACCTCCTCTACCTAAAGTTGTAATATCACCTTCACTATTAACTCCTTGAAATCCAGCTACTATAACAACTTTATTTTGAGCTAAATCATTTTCAATTTTTTCAATATTAATCTCTTTAATTTGGCTATCTCCATAAGGACCTTCTGTTTCTATTTTTATTTGACTTCCTAAATATGACACAGCCGAACAACCAATACCATTTAATGCTATTGACATTAAAGCTATACTTTCTTGTTCTCCCACTGTCATTAACATATCTAACTCTCTTTTACTAGGTTCTCCACATAATGCCCTTGCTTTTTCTAATAAAATATCTGTTGTTTTTCCCATTGCTGAAACTACAACTACTATTTCATTTACTTTATCTTTTAATCCTTTTATATATTCTGCTATTTTTTTTATTTTTTCTAGGGATCCTACAGATGTCCCTCCATATTTTAAAACTAATCTCACATTAACACCTCTCTTTTGGTGTATTTTACCTTTTTTAACATTTTTTGAACATTTATCAAATGTAAAAAAAATATGTTCATGTATATATGTATATACACTTATATTATCTTAGATAATTTTCTATTTTTTATTCACAAAATATGAATTTAACTTTTTTTTATTTTTACTTTAGTATAAAATGTTTTATCACTTAATTTTTACGAGGAGGATTTATGAAGGAACTTTTTAATGAAATTGTTTGCTTTAGAAGAGATTTACATAAAATTCCAGAAGGTGGTTTCAAAGAGTTCAACACTCAAAAATATATTATTGATAATCTAATCAATATGGGATATTCTCCTAAAACTATCTGCCAAACTGGAGTATATGTTTATATAAAAGGAAGTAATCCTAATGTTTGTAAGGCTTTTAGAGCTGATATGGACGCTTTACCTATTAAAGAAGAAAATAATATCTCTTTCTCTTCTAATAATAATTTTATGCATGCTTGTGGACACGATGGACATATGGCAATTCTTTTAGGATTTGCAAAATACCTTAAAAAAGTTAAAACTTTTAATGAAAGTATATTGCTTATTTTTCAACCAGCTGAAGAGGGACCTGGAGGAGCTAAATTTATATGTGATACTGGTTTGCTGGAAACATATTCAGTTAAAGAAATATATGGCCTACATCTTTTCCCTGATTTACCTCAAGGGGTAATCTCCACTAAAGAGGGTATATTCTTTGCTCAAGCTACTGAATTTGATTGTGAAATAATAGGTAAAGGTGGACATGGAGGAATCCCTCAAAATACTATTGATCCTCTTATTCCTTTTACCAAAATAATAGATTCATACCAAAGTATTATTTCAAGAAATATATCTCCCTTTGATCCATGTGTTATTACTGTGGGACACTTCTATGGTGGTAAAGTTAGAAATATAATTCCTAATTCTATTAATTATCATGGTACAATAAGAGCATATTCCCAAGAGAACACTGAATTTTTAATTAAAAGAATGAAAGAGATTCATAGAGGTTTTGAAACTAGTTTTTCTATAAAAGTTAAGGAAGATTTTAGAATTTTATATCCACCTGTTATTAACGATTCTAATCTTTATAATAATTTTTTAAATATTTCTAAGAATTTTAACTTTCAACAAGGAAAAGTTTTAGCCATTGCTGAAGATTTTTCCTTTTATCAAGAAAAAATCCCTGGATTATTTTTTCTATTAGGAACTAAAAATGAAAAGGAAAACTTAACTTCTCCTTTACATAGTTCAACTTTTAATTTTAATGAAACTGTTCTTCTTGAAGGTGTAAAATTATTTGTTTATTTATTGGGGGAAAATTATGAAATATAAAATGATAGTTACAGATTTAGATGACACTTTATTAAATTCTAAGGGAGAAATATCTTCTTTAAATAAAGATGCAATCTTAAAAGCTCAAGAACTTGGTATTAAGTTTGTTCTAGCTTCTGGAAGACCTACATATGCTATGATAAACTTAGCTAAAGAATTACAACTTGAGAAATATGAAAGTTTTTTTCTTTCATATAACGGTTCAATTATAATTGATTGTAAAAATAATAAGCCTCTATTTAATGAATCTCTAACTAATAAAGAGATTGCTGAACTATATGAGTTTAGTAAAAAAGAAAAAGTTAGTATAATTACATATTTAGATTCAGAAATCCTTTCGGAAGAAAATAATAAATATATTGATGTTGAAGTTAATTTAACTCATATGCCTTTAAAAATAGTAAATAACTTTAAAGATTCTATTCCAACATCTTCACCTAAATGTATACTTTTAGAGGAACCTAATTTTTTAAAAAATATTGAAAATAAATTAAAAGAAAAACTTGGAGATAAGTACTCTATTGCTATTTCTAAACCTTTCTTTTTAGAAGTTACTAAACTTGGGGTTGATAAAGGAACCTCTTTAGAAAAACTTTGTACTTTTCTTAATATAAAAATGGAAGAAGTCATTGTTGTTGGTGATTCTTTTAATGATCTTCCCATGTTAAATGTAGCTGGCCTTCCTGCTTGTGTTAATAATGCTAAAGAAGAAATTAAAAAGATCTCAAAATATATTTCAACTTCTAATGATAATAATGGAATTGCTAATTTAATAAATGATTTAATTTTCTAAAAGACAAATATTATTTTGTCTTTTTTTATACAAATACTTTGATAATAAAAATAATTGACAATTGAACTAAAATTTGGTAGTATGTTTTATATCGATTATTGGAGGTTACTATGCAAGTTTTTATTCATCACATTTATGAATTAGAAAAAGGAATAAGAAATCTTATTTTACATACAGTTTCAAAAGAAATGATCCCCTTTGTTGAAGAGAGATTATCTAGTAAAAAAATAAGTTATAAATTATATAAATTACCTAATGGAAGATTCAATGTTTTCTTTGGTGAACATTCATGTATTCAAGTTATTGAAAAAATAAATAAATCTAACCTTTCAGACTATAGTGCTGAAGAGGATTTTATTCTTGGAATTATGCTTGGATATGATAGAAAAAAACAGTGTGATAGATTTATACAATTTAAAGAAAAAGAAGAAAAAAAAATAAAAGTTTCATAGGGAGGGATTTATGGTTGCTATCATTGGTGGATTAAAAAGAGGAGAAAGAGAATATATTGATCTTTTAAAAAATTACGAACTTAAAGGTAAAGTTTACAATACTCAATGCCCTAATTTTTGCAAAAAAATTAAAAATTGTGAAATGTGTATTGTTTTTACTAATTTAGTTAGTCATAATCTTGTTAATAATTGTACTAAAGTTTGCAAAAGCAATGATATTCCCATAATACACCTTACTAATAATAGTATTGGTAAACTTAAAGACAATTTGGATAAAATTTATAAATAAAAAAAGAACTGACTTTTCTCAAGTCAGTTCTTTTTTTACCTTCTTTTTAATAATTTCATTGCATTTTTTACACTTTTATTTCCTAATACAATTAAAATTAAAAAATAAAAACAACCAAAAATTATAGGAATACTTAAAAGTGTTACTATCTTTCCATAATCCTTTATTTTTAATCCTAATAAAAATACTATTCCAAACACAGCTATTCCTACACAAATAGTCATTACTCTATCCTTTGTTAATATTTTATAGTCTGGATATATCTTTTTCATTTTATTTATTTTTATTAAAGATATAATTATTTCTGTAATTAGTGTTGCTGCTGCTGCTCCATTTCTTAAATATGTAGGTATTAAAAAATAATTTAAACTTATATTTATAAGAACTCCTGCTAAAGATATTTTTAATATATATCTTTCAAAATTATTAGGTAAAAGAATTTGCCCACCTATAAAAGTTCCAAAAGCAACAAATCCTATACAAGGAGCCATTATCATCATAGTTATTATAGCTCCTTTAAAATCCTTTCCTGAAAAAAGTAACGTAAATTCTGGTGCTAAATATAACATCAGTATTGTTGCTGGGACTCCAACAATAAAACAATAATCTACAAATATATCTATATTTTTATAAAGTTCACTTTTAGTATTTTTTTTAATCGCTCCAATAATTCTTGGAGATAAAACTATTCCTAAAGTTAAGATTACTGGCAAAACCATTCGATACATTTTTACTGCTGCTGAATATAAACCAACCTCTGTATCATTTACCATTATCCCTAACATTGTTGTATCAATACTACCATAAATTCCAATTGTAAATAAATACATAAAAACTACTAACATATCATTTATATGTCTTTTAAAATTTAATTTTCTTATATCAAAAACAATATATTCTCTAACAGAAAATATATCTATTACTCTAGCTAATACCTCTGGAACTACTAGTAGAAGTGCATATAAATAATAATCTTTAGAATCTTTTATAAAATAAAATAAAAATCCAAGAGATAAGATTCTAATTGCAAAAGATCTTATTAATCTTCTCTTATGATTTTCCATAACAACAAAAATATAATTAATATGAAAACACTCAAATAAAACTTGAATTCCAAAAATATAAAAAAGTAATTTTTCCGAATTAAATTTCCCATAACAATTTACAATTAATAGTAGTAATAAAAGTGCTCCAATACTACTTAACATCGTCATAAATAAAAGCTCTGAAAAAATCTTCTTAAACTCATCCCAATCACCAATACTTTTAGCCTTAGATAACTCTCTTATTCCATAATTTGGTGCACCTAAAACTGATAAAATAATAAAATAAGCTACAACTCCTTGAACAAAATAAACCTTTCCTAAATATTCTGGCATTAAAATCCTAGATACATAAGGAAAAGTTATTATAGGAAATATTGTATTACTTATTATCAAAAGAACATTATACATATAATTTTTTGATACTGACATCTTACTCCCCTTTTTCTTTTATTTGCCATATATTATAACATAATAAAATAAAGGAAGAGAACAATCTCTTCCTTTACGTTTCTTTAAATTTTACTTTTCTTATAAAAAATAAATATTATTGTAAATACCATTAATAACATTTGATACCACAATAGAGGGATTATATCAAATGGGGATACGCTTCCCTTTGTAAAACTTAACATTATTAACATTTGAGCTCCATAAGGTATTGCTCCTTGAGCTATACAAGAGAAAATATCCAATATTGCTGCACTCTCTTTGGGATCTACATCATATTTTTCACAAATCTCTTTTGCTATTGGTCCATTTATGATAATTGCAACTGTATTATTTGCTACAGCTATATCAGTTAATGTTACAAGAAAACCAATTCCTAATTTTGCTGTTTTTTTCCCTTTTATCTTTTTTTGAATAATTGATAATATCCAGTCTATTCCTCCAGCTTTAGTAACTAAAGCTGCTAGTCCTCCTGTTAATAAAGATAATATAAAAATTTCTGTCATTCCTGTAAAACCATTATATATCTCTTTTCCATAAGACAATAATGTAAAATCTCCATGAGTAAAACCAATTATTCCTGATAAAACAATACCAGCTGTTAATACAGCAAAAACATTCATTCCCAAAAGAGCAAGAACAAGAACAAATATATACGGTAATACTTTTATTAAGCTATATGTATAAATTTGACTTTCTGCTACTACATCTGGTTTTCCAAAAATAACTAATAATATTAAAGTAAGAACTGCTGCTGGAGCAGCTATTTTAATATTAACTTTAAATTTATCTCTCATATCAACACCTTGAGTTTTTGTAGCTGCTATTGTTGTGTCTGAAATAACAGATAAGTTATCTCCAAACATAGCTCCACCCATTAAAGCAGCAAGTAGAAAAGCCATTGATACTCCACTCTTATCTGATAAACCTACAGCTATTGGTGTTAAAGATACAATCGCTCCCACTGATGTTCCTGTTGCTGTTGATATAAATCCTGCTATTATAAATAATCCTGGAGCTATATAATGTGCTGGAATATATGTTAATCCCAAATTTACTGTTGAATCTACTCCACCCATTGATTTTGAAACTACTGCAAATCCTCCAGCTAGCAAATAAATAATACACATAGTTATTATATCTTGGTGTCCACACCCTTCTAAAAAAGTTTCAAATTTTTCTTTTATAGTTCCTTTAAATAAAAAGAATGCACAAACAATTGCCGGAAAAATTGCTATTGGAGCTGGTAGCTGATAAAAAGCCATATCCATACCCTTTATCTCTAAAGCTATTCCACTTCCCAAATAAATTCCTACAAAAACTAAAAATGGTATCAATCCTTTAAAAGTTCCTTTGTTTTTTTCCATGTGTTCCCCCTTCTTTATTTTAGTAATTAAATAAAAAATCTCTTTATCTAAATGATAAAGAGATTAACTTTTACAGTTTATTTTCTCTTATCTTTCAGATATCTCTGTAGGATTTAGCACCGTGTTAAAACCGGTTGCTGAAGTTTCATAGGGCCTGTCCCTCCACTTCTCATGATAAGTTTTTTATATAATTGATACATAATACACTTTTAAAAATTTAAAGTCAATTTTTTTATAAAAAAAAGCTCCAACAAGTGTCGGAGCTTTACTTAAACTATCCTCTTATTTCAGATACAGTTTTTATTTTGTAGTTTTTAAATATTATTGATCCTACATATCCAGTTAATATTCCTGCTACAGCACAAAGACCTGCAGTTATTAATACTTCTTTAGCTGGATTAAATCCAAACATTACTGCAAAACCTGCAATTGGAGTCGCTGTTCCTGTTGCATTATTTACTAATCCAAAGTAATTAACTATCATTCCTGCTATTCCTCCACCAACAAAGTTAGTTGTGAATACTGGAATTGGATTTGCTGAAATAACGTCAGCCTGTGTTAATGGTTCAATTGCTACTGCTATTGTAGTAGATCTATCTCCAAATTTCATTCTATCAAAGAATACAAAGTTTAAGAATGATGATGACATTACTGATAATGCACCTATTGCCATTGGTAATCCTGTTAATCCAAGCATTGCTGTTAATGCCATTGAACTTATTGGAGCTGTTGCAACTACAGTTATAACTCCTCCTAAAACAAATGCCATTACATATGGACTAGCTGATTGAGCTGCAACAATTATATCTCCAATTGTTGACAATGCAAATGTAACTCCTGGTGATATAAATTCTGCTATCCCTCTTCCAAGTGGTGCTGCTATACAAATAATTACAATAAGATCTAAACCATCAGGAATTTTTTCCTCTAATTTAGGTATAATGAATGACATTACATATCCTGCTATGAATCCTGGTAAAATTCCCATTCCTCCGCAAACTGCTCCCATCATTACTGCATAAACTGGTGTTACTCCCAATGCTAATGGTACTAAAATTGCTGCTGCAACTCCACCCATAGCTCCTGCTGATCTTCCAACTTCACCTAAAAAGTGAATTCCTAATAAATCTCCACCAACATATGTATGAAATGCCTCAACTAGAAAACTTGCCGTTGCTGCTCCTGCTAGAGCTCCCATTGCTTTCATTCCTTTTGGTGCTTTTAAACTAAAACCTGTAAAAAATGCTAATAATAGTAATAATAATACCGTTCCTTTAATTAATTCCATAATTTGTCCTTTCTTTTTCTTAATTTCGTTAATATTTTAACAATGAATTGTTTTAATCACAAAAATAATTATACGTTAATCTATATGAAAAGTAAAGTTTTTTTTGCTTTTCATTTGTTTTTTTGCCATTATTTTGTTTTGTTTCCAAACGTTTTAACTCTTATTTAACGTGTTTAAGTAATACTTTACAGACATATGTTCTGAATTTTTGTTCAGCACTTTTTATTTTCAATACACAAATGCTCTTATTTCACAATAATTGACTGTAATATAGATCTATTGTTGTTATTTTTGCTATTGTTTATAATCAATATATATGTTAAAATCTATTTATCAAATATTATCTAGGAGGTTTTTTCTATGAAAAAAATAATTAACACTACAAATGCACCTGCAGCTCTTGGACCATACTCTCAAGCTATTGAAGTAAACGGAACTTTATATGTTTCAGGACAAATTCCTTTTGTTCCAGCTACAATGACTTTAGTATCAGAAGATGTTAAAGAGCAAGCTAAACAATCTTTAGAAAATATCAAAGCTATACTTGTAGAAGCTGGATACACTTTTGCTGATGTTGTTAAAGCTGGAGTTTTCATTAAAGATATGAACGACTTCGGAGCTATTAACGAAGTTTATGCTGAGTACTTTGGAGAAACTAAACCTGCTAGAGCATGTGTTGAAGTTGCTAGATTACCAAAAGACGTTAAAGTTGAAATTGAAGTAATCGCTGTTAAATAATAGCAAACAAATAAAAAGTGCCCTAGTTTCCTAGAGCACTTTTTTTTATATATTTTCTACATGCATTTTTATTGCAGAGAACTTACATTTTTCATAACATAATTGACATCCTATACATTTACTTTGATCAATTTTATGTTTTTGTTTTACTTCCCCTTCAATACATTTTACAGGGCATACTCTTGCACAAGCAGTACATCCTATACATTTTTCTTCTATAATTTCAGCCTTTTTTATCTCTTTTACTTCACTATTTATTGCTTTAGTTGGACATTTTACTGCGCATAATCCACACTCAACACATTTTTCTACATCTATTTTTGCTAAATTATTTTCAACTGTTATTGCTCCTACTGGACATATTTTAGCACATATTCCACATCCTATACATGCTACAGAGCATGTTTTTCTAGCAATTGCTCCTTTATCTTTAGAAGAACACATCACTCTTACTCTTTTATTTATAGGTAACATTTCAATAACATTTTTAGGACAAGTTGCTACACATTTTTTACACGATACACACTTATCCTCATCTATAAATATTATTCCTTTTTCATCTTTTGAAATAGCATTTACTGGACATACTTTTACACAATCTCCATAACCTAAGCATCCATATTTACAAGACTTATCTCCACCAGCATATAATATCATAGAAGCACATGTTGCTAGTTCTCCTTCAAAATCATAAACTTTAGTTGTTCTAGTGTTATCACCTTGACATAATATTTTTGCTACTATTTTAGGCCCGCTCATATCAACTGTAGCTCCCATAACATCTGCTATTTTCTTAGCTACTGCTTCTCCACCTGGAGAACAAGAAGTCATTCCTGCACCATTTAGTGCTATTGCTTCTGCATAACCAGCACATCCTGGATAACCACATGCTCCACAATTAATTCCTGGTAATATATTTTGTATTGCCTCTACCTTTTCATCAACTTTAACTTCAAACTTCTTAGAAGCATAAGCTAAAAATAATCCCATTACTAAGCCTGTTCCACCTAAAGCTAATACAGGGTATAATATTGTTTCCATCAATTTACCTCCAATCTATATTTGCATTCCACTGAATCCCATAAAGGCCATTGCTAAAAGTCCTGCAGATATAAATGCTATTGGAACTCCTTTAAATGGTCCTGGAACTGCCGCATACTCAATTCTTTCTCTTATTCCTGCCAATAAAACAAGGGCTAACGTAAACCCTATTGCTACAGCTGCTCCATTAATTACTGATTCAATAAAATTATATTCTTGTTGTATATTCAATATTGCTATACCTAATACAGCACAGTTAGTTGTTATTAAAGGAAGAAATACTCCTAGTGCCTTATATAAATTTGGAGAAGTTTTTTGTATTGCCATCTCTACAAATTGAACTAATGATGCTATTATTAAGATAAAAGCTATCGTTTGTAAATATTCTAAATGTAATGGAATTAATATATAATTATATATTGTCCATGTTACCCCTGATGCTAAAGCCATAACAAATGTTACTGCCATTCCCATTCCTATCGAAGCTTCAACTTTCTTTGAAACACCCATAAATGGACAAATTCCTAAAAATTTAGCGAATATTATATTTTGAATAAATATCGCTGTTATAATTAAACTAAATATTTTTGCAAATTCCATTTTTTATTTCACCTCATTTTTTTTAGCTTTATAATAATTTTGACCTGCTATTATACAACCAATTGTTATAAATGCTCCAGGTGCTAATACAAATATTAGAGCTGGCGTAAATGAAGCTGGTGTTACTGGAATTCCAAATGCAGATCCATTTCCTAAAATCTCTCTAATTGTACCTAAAATTGTTAGAGCTAATGTGAATCCTAATCCAGCTCCTAAACCATCTAATATTGATTTAAATACTGTATTTTTAGATGCAAAACTTTCTGCTCTTCCAAGAACTATACAGTTAACAACAATAAGTGGTATAAAAAGACCAAGTACCTTATATAAATCAGGTACATATGCTTGCATAACCATTTGAACTATTGTAACTAATGATGCGATTATCATTATAAATGCTGGTATTCTAACTTTATCAGGAATAAAACTTTTAACCATTGATATTAACATATTTGAAAAAACTATTACTGCCATTGTTGCAAGTCCCATTGCCATTCCATTTATAGAAGATGTAGTTACTCCCAATGTTGGACATAATCCTAATAATAATACAAATACTGGATTTTCTTTTATAATTCCATTTAACAGTATTTCTTTATTTGACTTAGCCATTATTTTTTCACCTCATTTTTAAAACTAGTTAATGCTCTATTTATACCAGTGTATACTGCATGTGGAGATATTGTTGCTCCTGCAAAAGCATCTGTTGATTTATTAAATTCATAAGAAGCATCTCTTCCAATTGCTTTTTTCTGCCACTCATGATCCATTATTTTAGATCCTAATCCTGGTGTTTCTTGGCTGCCTATTATATTTAATCCTGTTATTTTACCTCTTCTATCAAATCCTAAAACAAAATCAATATTTGCAGCATATCCTGGTTGTGAAACTGTTACAACATAACCAGCTAATTTACCATTTTTATTTTTTCCAGGAATATATTTTAGTCCATTAATCTCTATAGTTTCTTTTTCATCAAATGAAACTGCTCTTGGTAAAACCATTACTCTTGCAGCATTTACAGCTTTTATCTCATTTGCTTTTATTACTTTTGATGTTGCATTATTTGCAACAGCTAAAATCCCTGCTGATATAACAGCAATTAAAGTTAAGACAAATCCATAATGTAAAAATCTATTTTCTTTCATTATTTTACCTCCCCAAACTTCTTAGGGCTTGTATATCTATTTATTAAAGGTACGAATCCATTCATTATTAAAATAGAATAAGCTACTCCCTCAGGATAACCACCTTTAAATCTAATTAAAGATACTAAGATTCCTATTCCTAAAGCAAATACAATTCTTCCTTTTTGTGTATGAGGAGAAGTTACCATATCTGTTGCCATAAAGAATGCCCCTAAAAATAATCCACCTGAGAAAATATGTAATACTGGATCTGCTCCTGCAATAAGTGCACTTGCAAAAACTGTAGCAATTATTATTGCTGGTACTTTCCAATCTACATGTTTTTTATAAATTAAATACCCACCACCAATTAATAGTGCAAGAGCTGAAGTTTCACCTAAACAACCACCCATTCTTCCAACAAAAGTATTTAAATATAAATTACCTTTATCAATTAGAGCCATATCTGTTGTTAATCCTCTTTTCATAGCATCTAATAACGTTGCTCCACCAATATCATCATACATAAATGTTGTTATTGCAACTGGCCATGAAGCTTGAATAAATGCTCTTCCTACTAACGCTGGGTTAAATATATTTTGTCCAAGTCCTCCAAAAACCATTTTCCCTAAAGCTATTGATACTATTGCACCAATAATTACATATACTAAAGACATATATGGGGGAATTACAAAAGCATATAAAATACCTGTTAATATTGCACTTCCATCAAAAATTTGTATGTCTTGTTTCATTAATTTTTGGCAGACATATTCAGTTCCCATACAAGCTAAAATAGATACTGCTGTTACTACAATAGCTCTAATTCCAAAAAAATAAAATGCTGCTAAAAGAGCTGGTAATAATGCAATAATTACATCATACATTACATCTTCTACAGTTTCTTTAGTTCTTATATGAGGCGATGGCCCCATTTTTAAAATTTTTGCCACTTTTATCCTCCTATTTCTTTAACGATCTTAATTTTGCTTTTCCTATTTTTATTGCTTCTGTTAATGGTCTATTTGCTGGACAAATATATGAACATGATCCACACTCTATACAGTCCATTAAGTGATATCTTCCCATATCTTCCCATTGAGAAAATTCTGCTAATCTCGCATACATAATTGGTTCTAAAGACATTGGGCAAACATCAACACATTTTCCACAACCTATACAAGATTTTGGCTTACATGCATTCGTTTCCTCTTTAGTTAAAGCTAATAACCCTGATGTACCCTTTATTACTGGAACTTCTAATTTAAATTGAGCCATTCCCATCATAGGTCCACCCATTACTACTTTTTCAACTATTTCTTCATTGTATCCACAGTATTCTAATATTTCATTTATTGGTGTTCCTATTAAAACTTTTAAATTTTTAGGTTCTGAAATAGCTTTTCCTGTTATAGTTACTACTTTATCTAATAAAGGAAGTCCATTTACAACTGCATCATATATTGCTGCTGCTGTTGTTGTATTATTTACAACTGCTCCAACAGATGATGGTAATTTACCAGAAGGAACCTCTTTATTTAAGATAGCTTTAATTAAAGATTTTTCCCCTCCTTGAGGATACATTGTTTTTAAAGGCATTACTTCTATGCCTGTTCCTTTACAAGCATTTTTCATAACTTCAATAGATTCTAATTTATTATCCTCTATTCCAATAACAGCTAATTCAACTCCCAAAATATGCTTCATTATTTTTATACCTTCAACAACTTTTTCAGAATCCTCTATCATTACTCTATTATCTGAATTTAAATACGGCTCACACTCTGCTCCATTTAAAAGTAGAGCTTCTATTTTAGTGTCAGCAGGAGGATTTAATTTTATATGAGTAGGGAATGCTGCTCCTCCTAAACCTACTATACCTTTTTCTTTTATTACAGCCAATAATTCCTCTTTAGATGATTTTTTCCAATCCTCTATTTTTTTTAGTTCTACCCATTCATCTGCAAAATCATTTTCAATAACAACTGTTAAAACTTCTCCCATTAAAGGAAATGGCATTACTTCTATTTTTTTTACTATTCCTGACACTGATGAGTGAATTGGAACTGATAAGAACCCTTGTGAGTCTCCTATTTTTTGTCCTTTTAAAACTCTCTCTCCCACTTCTACACACGGTGTTAATGGCACTCCTATATGTTGTAGAAGAGGAATAGTTACCATCTTCGAAGCTTTAAATATTTCTATTGCTTGATTTTCTGTTTGAATCTTATTTTCAGGTGGATGAACTCCTCCCTTAAAACCAAAGAATTTCATAAAATTCCCTCCTTTTAATATATAACTCTATGTCAATTGTTAGAATAACATGTATACATGTATTTGACAACTTTTTTGAATATTTTTTTATAATATTTTATCTTTTTTTGCTACTTTTTGTTATGTTTCTGCATGATTTTCTCTATTTGTACCCCAGAATGTATGTCTTTTACTATAGAAACTGCATTTTCAAACATAGGATCTACAAGATCTATTTCATCTTTTGTAAACCTACCTAGTACAAAATTAATATTTTCTTGTCTAGACATAGCCTTTCCAATTCCACATTTAACTCTTAAAAAATTTTGTCCCACATGTGAAATGATTGATTTTATTCCATTATGTCCACCTGCACTACCATTTATTTTAAATCTTAATTTTCCAAGTGGAAGATCCATATCATCATATATAACAAGCATTTCATTTTCTGAATCTATTTTATAAAATTTTATTACTTGAATTATCGAATTTCCACTCAAATTCATATATGTTTGAGGTTTTAAAAGTATAACCTTCTCTCCGTTTATAGTTTTTTCAGTAATCAACGCTTGAAATTTTTCTTTAAATGGTGGGAAATTTTCATCTTGTGAAAATTTATCTACAATATCAAACCCCACATTATGTCTTGTATTTTTGTACTCATTACCTGGATTTCCTAAACCTACTATTAACTTCATTTATCTCTCTTTCTCCTTTAACGAAAAGAAAGAGAGAATCTTAGATTCTCTCTTTTACTTTTGCTTAATTTTTAACTATTAGCATTTTCCTGAGAAATCATATTTTGCAAGACCACCTAAAGAAGTTTCTTTATATTCTTCTTTTAAATCTTTACCTGTTTCTCCCATAGTTTTTACTACTTGATCAAAAGATATACTATGTTTTCCATCAGTATACATTGCATATTGTGCTGCATCTAGTGCTCTAACTGCTGCTGCTGCATTTCTTTCAATACAAGGAATTTGAACATATCCTCCCACTGGATCACAAGTTAATCCTAAATGATGCTCTAATGCCATTTCTGCTGCATATTCTATTTGATCTAATGATCCTCCTAAAATAAAGCAAGCCATTCCTGCTGCCATTGCACAAGCAGAACCAACTTCAGCTTGACAACCACCCTCTGCTCCAGAAATTGTAGCGTTTTCTTTAATAAGATTTCCTACTAATCCTGCTATTGCAAGACCTTTTAATACTTCTTCATTTGATAATTTATATTCTTCCTTTAATGCATACATTAATCCTGGAATAACTCCTGCAGCTCCACAAGTAGGGGCAGTAACAACTCTACCTCCTCCTCCATTCTCTTCAGATACAGCTAGTGTATAAGCAAATATTCTTCCAATAAATCCATTTCTTGAATTATCGTTTCTAGCTTTTCTTAAGAATGATTGTGCTCTTCTTTGAAGTCTTATAGTTCCAGGTAATACTCCATTTTTAGAAAGTCCTGATTCAACAGAAGCTTCTAAAGCTGTTCTTATTTGATCTAAGAAATACCAAATAGAGTCCCCTTCGTTTTCAACAACGAATTCCCAAATTTCTTTTTTATTTTTTTCACACCATGACATAACATCTGCCATTGTTCCTAAAGGATATACTTTAGATCCACCATGTCTTTGTTGACCATCTTCCATTAAGCTTCCACCACCAACAGAAAATACTAACCAAGAATTCATTTCATTTCCCGCTTCATCCAATGCAATAAACTTCATTCCATTTGTATGATAAGGATGTACAAATTCAGGCATCCATACAATTTCTGTAGCTTTTGGCTTTAATGTCTCTACTATTATGTAATCTGTTAAATGACCCTTTCCTGTTAATGCTAATGATCCATATAACTCAACTACATAGCTTGCTGCATTTTGATTTTCTGCCTTAAATCTTTTTGCTGCTCTTTCAGGCCCCATTGTATGTGAGCTTGATGGTCCGTTTCCAACTTTAAATAATTCTCTTAGTGAATCCATTTTTCCTCCTAAACTTTAAATAAATTTTACTGTCTAATCTCACCCTTATAATTTTTCAATATTAATTTTAAGATTTTATCAACAGTTATATTAATGTCGTTTTCTTCAAGAGTTCCATCTTTCTTTCTAAGAACTATGCTTATAGCAACAGATTTTTTATCTGCTTCTACTTTATCTCCTTCATAAACGTCAAATATAGCAACATTTTCTATAAAGTTAGATGACTTTTTAATATCTTCTAACATTTTTCCAACTAAAACATCTTTATCCACAACAATAGCTAAATCTCTAGTTACTTCTGGATATTTTACAATTTTTTCAAACTTAAGCTTTTTACTTCTATATGTTAATAAAGTTGTCAAATCGATTTCAGCTATGTAAGCTTTTTCTCTTTTTATATCTAAATTCTCAGCAACATCTGGATGTATCTCTCCAAAAGTTCCAATAACAACTTTTCCTATTCTTATATCTGCACTTCTTCCTGGATGGAAGTTAGTATTTGAACTTCTCTCTAATTGATATCTTGAAACACCCATATATTCTAAGAACTTTTCAACATACCCTTTTAAATCATAAAAATCCATTGGTACTGGTTTTGGATCCCAAAGTGATTTAGATGTTTTTCCTGCTAATGCCATTGAAACTCTCAATGTTTCATTTGCAAGACCATCCTCTCTCTTTGTAAAAACTCTTGAAACTTCAAAGAATTTTAAACCATTTTGATTTCTATTTAAATTATCTCTAACATTTGTTAATAAACTATAAACTAATGTTGGTCTCATTATAATCATATCATCACTTATTGGATTTGATATTTCTAAAACTTCTTCTTTTATATTTAATAACTTTATTGCATCTTTTGATATAAAGCTATAATTTATAACTTCTTGAAGACCAATCTTAGCTAAAATCTCTTTTGCCTCATCTATTACAATTGTCATAGAATCTTTTTTCCCTGGTCTAATACTTTCTTCTGGCATTTTATTTTCAATATTATCAAAACCATACATTCTAATAATCTCTTCATATAAATCAGCTGTTCTTGTTAAATCTCCTCTGTAAGAAGGTGGTGTTCCTATTATTGTATTAGAATTTAATGTCTTTATTTCAATTCCTAAATTGCTAAGAATTTTCCCAACAATATCTATTTCAATATCTTTTCCCATAAATTTTCTTAATTTATCTAAATTTAAAGGAATCTCTATTTTTTCAGGTTTTTCAATATATCTATCAATACAACCATCTAAAATCTCTCCACCAGTTAATTGAGAAATTAACTCAGCAGCTCTTTCTAAAACTTCTGTTATATTTTCAATATCTAATCCTCTTTCAAATCTATATGATGAATCACTAGATAATGTAAGATTTTTAGATGTTTTTCTAATATTGTCAGGAGTAAAATAAGCACATTCTAAGAATATTTCAGTTGTATCCTCAGTTACCTTACTTGACTCTCCACCCATTATTCCTGCAATACCAAGAGGCTTTTCTGCATCTGCAATTACAAGTTCTCCATTATTAAGTTCTCTTTCAATCCCATCTAATGTTATTAACTTTTCTCCAATTTCAGCTTTTCTTGCAACAATTTTTCTACCCTCTATTTTTGTAATATCATATGCGTGAAGAGGTTGATTACATTCAAATAAAATATAATTTGTAGCATCTACTACATTATTTATCGGGTGTAATCCCATAGATAATAGTCTTTTCTTTAGCCATTCTGGAGACTCTTTAACTTTTATATTTTTTATAACTTTTCCAGAGAATCTCTTACATCTCTCTTTGTCTTCAATTCTAATGTCTATATGACCGTTATTTAAACTTTCAATAATTGTTTTAGATTCAAATTCAGGACATTTTATTTTTCTTCCATAGTATGCTGCAACTTCTCTAGCTATTCCCATATAAGATAAACAATCAGGTCTATTTGGTGTTATTTCTAATTCAAATACAACATCATTTAACCCTTTGTACTCTCTATATTCCATTCCAATTGGTGCATCTTCAGGAAGTATGATTATTCCATCTCCCTCTGTTCCAAGTCCTAATTCAACTTCAGAACAAAGCATTCCTAATGATTCTACACCTCTGATTTTACTTTTTTTAATTTTAAAGTTCCCTGGAAGACAAGCACCAACTGTTGCTACAACAACCTTATCTCCTAATTTATGATTTGGAGCACCACAAACTATTTGTAACTCCTCCTCTTGTCCTACATTAACTTTTAATAAAGTTAATTTCTCAGATTCAGGATGTTTTCCATACTCTGTTATTTCTCCTACTAATACTTTAGCAAGATCTTTCCCTTGTTCCTCTATTGCTTCTACTTCTTGACCTATCATAGTCAGTGTGTTTTCAAGTTCTTTTATGTCTTCTTTTATATCGACATATTGTTTTAACCAATCTAACGAAATTAACATTTATGCCTCCACTTTTTATTTGAATTGCTTTAGGAATCTTACATCATTCTCAAAGAATGCTCTTAAATCATCTATTCCATATCTTAACATAGTAATTCTTTCTATTCCCATTCCAAATGCAAAACCTGATACTTCATCAGAATTAAGTCCACCAGCTTCAAGAACTGCAGGATCTACCATTCCACATCCCATAATTTCAAGCCATCCACTATGTTTACAAAGTCTACATCCTTCACCTTTACAGATAACACATTGAACGTCCATCTCTGCACTTGGTTCTGTAAATGGGAAAAAGTGAGGTCTAAATCTTACTTTTGTTTCTCCAAAAACTTTTGTAACAAATTGCTCTAACATTGCTTTTAAGTTAGCAAAAGATACATCAGGCCCTACCATTAATCCTTCCATTTGATGGAACATTGGTGTATGTGATATATCATAATCATTCCTATAAACTTTACCTGGACAAACCATTCTAAATGGAGGTTGATTTTTTTCCATATATCTTGCTTGAACTGGCGATGTATGAGTTCTTAAAACTACATTTTCACTCATATAAAAAGTATCTTGTAAATCTCTAGATGGATGTGTTTCTGGTATATTTAATGCATCAAAGTTATAAGAAGTAAACTCTACTTCTGGACCTTCAGCTATATCAAATCCCATATCTGTAAAGATTCCCTTTAAGAAATTCATAGTTTCTGTTATAGGATGTAATCCTCCTGTAGAAACATCTCTTCCAGGTAATGATATGTCTAACACTTCAGACATTAACTGTTCTTTTTTAGCTTCATTTTTTAATACTAAGTTTTTTTCATCAATTAAATTAGTTATAAATGTTTTAGTTTCATTTACTAATTGACCAAATAAAGGTCTCTCTTCTGGAGATAAATTTCTCATTGACTTTGAAATTTCAGTGAATTCTCCTTTTTTTCCTAAATACTTAACTCTAATCTCATCGATTTCCTGTAACGTTGCGGCTTTTTGGATATTTAAGTTAGCTTCATCCTTTAAAGCACTCAGTTTTTCCTTCATTTACTTCCTCCTAAACAAGGCTTTATCTTAATTTTTTATTTATAAATTCCATTTCATTATTATAGATATTTAATATTCCATAGTTTTCATCTCTTAATGCTCCAGGATTAAAATATATTATTCCATGCTCTTTTTTTAAATACGGAATATGTGTATGTCCAAAAGAAACCGCATCAACTCCTAAGGTTTCAGCATATTTTTCAATAGTCATTTTTTCATTTTTCACATTAAAAAGATGTCCATGTGTTAATAATATTTTTTTACCTTCAATTTCAATTATTTCGTTATCATTAAAATTTTTATCAAACATATCACAATTTCCTCTTACAATATAAAAAGGAATCTCAGGATATACAAATGAACATTCCTCACCATCTGATGAAAAATCACCTGTCCAAAAAACTACATTGGGATTTTCTTTTGTCATTAATTCATAAAATTTTAAGATATCTCCATGCGAATCACTTACTATCAATACTTTCATCTTTTATCCTATAAAAATAGAAGTTTGAGATTTTTCCATAATATTAAGGCCTTTTTTTCCAATTATTTTTTCAAAAAAATAACTTTTACTCAAATTTCCCATTACTAGCATATCATATTTTTTAACTTCTTCTAAATAATCTTCTTTTGCTAAATCTCCAGAATAATTTTTAACTACTACTTTTTTATCTCTTTCTTCCATAAATTGAAGTAATTTATTATCTTCTAATTCATATTGAAGAGTTAACATAGTGTAATCTTTTATTTCTGGAAATAATTTCATAAAACTAGAAGTACTTTTATTTATCTTTACTCCATCATCACTTGCTATTGCAATATTCTCAATAGCTTTTATTGGATCTGATCCCACCATAATAACAGGTTTAAATTGATTTTTTAAAACTGTTATTGCTGACTCTGATAAAATTTCACCTTTTTCAAACATTAATATATCTGCTAGTTTCAAATACTCTTTTATTATTTCCCATGGAAAACCAAACTCTACATTCAATTTTTTTATAATACCTTTTATTTTTAATCTTTCTTTTAAATAATTCATCTCTTCAGTTTCTAGTAACTCTCTCTCTTCTGAGAAAGAGTTATTACTTAAGTTTACTATCATTCCATCCATTGTTGCTGGAATAATCTCATCCCTTCTTACATCTTTTATATATAACGGGATTATTTCGTATCCTAGCTTTTCTTTAAAAAATAACGCACTATCCATTAACACATTTTTTTTTGTTCCTTCACCAAATACAACTAAAACTTTTTTCATAATAACTCCTCCTTAGAATGTTTTTATTCTTGAGCTTCTATTACTTCAGCTACTTCTGCATCTTCCTCTTTAATACTTGCTATTGAAACAACTTTTTCTGAATCAGCTTCATTGACTCTCATAATTTTAACACCTTGTGTTGCTCTTCCAATTATTGAAATTTGCTCTATTGGTGTTCTTATAACAATTCCTGAAGATGTTATAACCATTATTTCTTCTCCCTCTTTAACAGGTTTAACAGCTACAACTTCACCAGTTTTATCACTACATCTTATATTTATAACTCCTTTACCACTTCTTGATTGTAAAGGATACTCATCTACTCTCGTTCTTTTTCCATAACCATTTTCAGTTATAGTTAAAATTGTTTCTAAAGATCCATCTCCAATTAATAGGGCTGATATTACATTATCATTTTTCTTTAAAGATATTCCTTTTACACCAGTTGTATCTCTACCTGTTGGTCTAACATCATCTTTAGAGAATCTTATTGCTTGACCAAGTTTTGTTGATAAGAATACTTGATCTTTAGAATCTACTGGTAATATTCCAACAAATATAATATCATCATTTTCTCTTACTTTTATTGCTTTAAGTCCAGCAATGTTAATATTTTTATATTCACTTAAATTTGTTTTCTTTACAATTCCCTCTCTTGTTACAAATAGAAGTTCTTGATCTTCACTAAATTCTCTGATTTTTATAATTTCTCTTACTTTTTCATCCTCTTTAAGCTTAATAAGGTTTCCAATTAACCTACCTCTAGCTTGCTTAGATGATTCTGGAATTTGATATACTTTAATATGGAATACTCTACCTTTATCTGTAAATACCATCATAGTATCTAAGTTAGACATAACTTCCATTCTTTCAACAAAGTCATCTTCTATTGTATTTTGAGTTGAAACTCCTTTTCCGCCTCTTCTTTGAGCCTTGTACTTATCAAGTTCCATTCTCTTAACATATCCCTTATTTGTTACAGTTACAAGAACACTTTCATCTTTGATTAAATCCTCTGGTCTTATTTCCATTCTCTCTTTTTCTATATTAGTTCTTCTTGGATCATCATATTTCTCTTTTATTGTAATTAATTCATCTTTTATAATTTCGTAGATTTCTTCTTCATTACCTAAAATTTTATTTAACTCAATAATTAAAGACATTAAATCTTCATGCTCTTTATCTATTTTTTCTCTCTCTAAACCTGTTAATCTTTGTAATTTCATATCTAAAATAGATTTTGCTTGTTCTTCACTAAATCCATATTTATCTATTAATGAAAGTCTAGCACTATTTCCATCTAAAGATCCTCTTACAATTTCAATAACTCTATCAATATTTTCTAAAGCTATTATAAAACCTTTTAAAATATGAGCTCTTTTTTCAGTTTTATTTAATGTAAACTGAGTTCTTCTTGTTACAACTTCAAATCTATGCTTTAAATATTCACTTAATATCTCTTTTAAGTTTAAAACCTTAGGAACATTATTCACTAAAGCTAACATAATTATTCCAAAAGTATTTTGTAACTCTGTATATTTATATAAAGAGTTTAAAATTAATTCAGGTTCTTCACCTTTTTTTAATTCTATAACTACTCTTATTCCATCTCTATCTGACTCATCTCTTAAATCAGATATTCCTGTTATTCTCTTCTCTTTAACAAGATTTGCAATTTTTTCAATTAAACTTGATTTATTCAACTGGTATGGAATCTCTTTTATTATTATGCTTTCTCTTCCATTTTTATGAGTTTCAGTTTCTACTTTTCCTCTAACTCTAACTCTTCCTCTTCCTGTTGTATATGCATCATATATTCCAGCTTCACCATCAATTATTCCTCCTGTAGGAAAATCAGGTCCTTTTATATACTCCATTAATTCTACAGGTGTTATATCTCTATTTTCTATAAGAGCTAAAACTCCATCAACAACCTCTCCTAAATTATGTGGAGGAATATTAGTTGCCATTCCTACTGCTATTCCTGTTGCTCCATTTAATAGTAAATTAGGCAATTTTGCAGGTAATACAATTGGTTCATCTAATGAATCATCAAAGTTCTTTCTGAAATCAATTGTATCTTTATCTATATCATCAAGTAATTCATTACTTATTTTTGTCATTTTTGCTTCAGTATATCTCATTGCTGCTGCTGAGTCTCCATCAATTGAACCAAAGTTTCCATGTCCATCAACTAATTGATATCTAAAGGCAAAATCTTGTGCCATTCTAACCATTGTATTATATACTGCTGTGTCTCCATGAGGATGATACTTACCTAATACTTCTCCTACTATTCTTGCTGATTTTTTATATGCTTTATCATTTGTCATTCCCATATCGTTCATAGCAAATAAGATTCTTCTATGAACTGGTTTTAATCCATCTCTTACATCTGGTAATGCTCTACTAACTATAACACTCATAGAGTAATCTAGATAGGATTGTTTTAATTCTTCCTCTATATATCTATTATTTACATTAGACATTGTTTCCTCCTAGAACTAACTTTTATTACTGTTTATATACACTTAAATATCTAAGTTTTTTACATATTCTGCATGTTCTTCTATAAATTCTCTTCTCGGTTCAACTTTATCACCCATTAATTTATCAAATAAAATATCTGCTTCTCTTGCATCATCTATTGACACTTTTAATAAAGTTCTCGTATCTGGATCCATTGTTGTTTCCCATAGTTGAACTGGATTCATTTCTCCAAGACCTTTATATCTTTGAAGAGTATATCTTTTCTCTTCTCCTTCTAAAGAATTAACTACTTCTTTTAATTGTCTGTCTGAATAAGCATAAGATATATTTCTTCCTTGAGTAACTTTAAATAATGGTGGTTGAGCTATATAAATATTTCCATTATGAATTAAATCAACCATATATCTATAAAGGAATGTTAATATTAATGTTCTAATATGTGCTCCATCAACGTCAGCATCGGTCATTATTATGATTTTTCCATATCTCAATTTCTCAACATTAAAATTATCTCCAATACTTGTTCCAAAAGCTGTTACCATTGCTCTAACTTCTGCATTTTCTAAAGCTTTATGAAGACCTGATTTTTCAACATTTATTATTTTACCTCTAAGTGGTAATATTGCTTGGAAAGATCTATCTCTACCTTGCTTTGCTGATCCACCTGCCGAATCTCCCTCAACTATATAAACTTCACACTCTTCAGGATTCTTCGATGAACAATCTGCTAATTTACCAGGTAATGATCCTACATCTAAAGCTGATTTTCTAAGAACTAATTCTCTTGCTCTTTGAGCAGCTTCTCTTGCTCTTTTTGAATTTAGAATTTTCTCAATAACAATTTTTAAGTCATTTGGAGTATCTTCTAAATACATTTTTATTTGAGCTCCAGCAACAGAAGATACTATTCCTGTTACTTCACTATTTCCTAGTTTAGTTTTAGTTTGTCCTTCAAATTGTGGTTGTGGAACCTTAACAGATACAATAGCTGTTAATCCTTCTCTAATATCTGAACCTTGAAGTTTTCCATCTTTATCCTTTATCAATCCTGTTGTTTTTCCTAAATCATTTATAACTCTTGTAAGAGCTGTTCTAAATCCACTAACGTGAGTTCCACCTTCATGAGTATTTATATTATTTACAAAAGAGTATATTGTTTCCCTTTGATTTGTGTTATAACTCATTGCTATTTCAACTGTTACATTATCTACTTCTCCAGACATGTACACAGGTGCTTTTATAATTTGAGCATTACTTTTTTCAATCTCTTTAATATAATCTAAAATTCCACCTTCAAATTCTAGATCTATAACTTTAGCAGGTTCTTTTCTTAAATCTGCTAACTCAATTTTTAATCCTTATTTAAATATGCTAACTCTCTCAATCTAGTTTCTAATGTTGCAAAACTATAAATTAAAGTTTCAAATATTTCATAGTCAGCTTTAAACCTAACCATTGTTCCTGTTGATTCTGATATTCCTATTTCTTTAACATCATTTTCAGGAACTCCTCTGCTATATCTTTGGAAATAAACTTTTCCAGCTCTTTCTACTGTTACTTCTAGCCATTCTGATAAAGCATTAACTACTGATACTCCAACTCCGTGAAGTCCTCCAGATACTTTATAGTTATTATTTTCAAACTTTCCTCCAGCATGAAGAACTGTTAAAACTATTTCTAAAGCAGATTTCCCATATTTTGGATGTAAATCTACTGGAATTCCTCTTCCGTTATCTCTAACTTCGATAATATTATCAGGAAGTATTGATACTTTAATTGTATCTGCATATCCTGCAAGAGCCTCATCTACTGAGTTATCTACTATTTCCCAAACTAAATGATGTAACCCTCTTTCAGATGTCGTTCCTATATACATTCCTGGTCTTTTTCTTACAGCTTCTAAACCTTCTAAGACCGTAATATTTTCTGCTTGATAATTATTTGTTGTCATTTTTATCCTCCAATACCTTATCTAGACTTTTCTTTTTTAAAGAGCATAATTTACACATATTATCCTCTCCTAAAAACATAACTCCACAACTTTCACATTTTTTAAATCCTCTTAAACTAAGATCTTTTTCCCGTTCTAAAGATTTTTTTTTTAAAACTTCTATTTTTTCTTCAAATGAAAGATCTTTTAATTCTGATTTAAATTCTTTTTTTGTTTTTTCAGAATTTTGTATATATTCTTTTTGATACTCTATATTTTTAACTTTAGAAACCTTAAAAATAATTTCTTTTATATAATTACCTTTTAATAAAATATTTATATTTTTCAAATATTTTTCTTTATTCATAGACATATGATGTAAATAAATACTATCTTCAACTGTTACATAAAGAGTTTCATCTTTAATCCAAAGTGGTGTACTTTTAGCTGATAATTTATCTGTAACTTCATTCCAACAACCTCTAATTATACCCTCTTTTAATTTTTTACTTTTTATAACAGCTTCATCGATAGCTTCTTTTACACTAAACAGCTCCATTTTGAATCTCTCCTTTATTTATTTCAAAATCTTTAGATTCAATTTCTAAATTACTTGTAGAACTAATGAATACTTGAAGTTCTCTTCTTTTTAAATAATTAATTATATTTTCTTTTCTTATTGAATCAAAATAAGAGGAAATATCATCAATTATAAAAATAGGCGTTTCTCTTTTTTCTCTAATAACCATATCTATTTCTGATAGTTTTAAAGAAAAAATTATAGATTTTTTTTCACCTTGAGATGAATATGACTTTGCTTCTTTACTATTTAAAATAAATTTAAAATCATCCTTTTGAGGACCAATCATTGAAAATCCATATTTTAATTCCTGTTTTCTATAATGCGCTATTTTTTCAACAACCTTTTCTTCAATAGTATTTAAATCCAATCCTTTTAAATCTCCTAAAAAATTTTCATACTTTAAACTCAACTCTTTTTTTTCATCAAAAAGTTTTCTGTAATTTAAATTTAAAATAATTGAAATGTTTTTTACATATTCAAACCTTTTCTTCATTAATCGTGCTGCTAGTTTTATAAATTTGTCTTCATAAATAGAAAAAAGTTCATCTTGATTTTTTTTCTCTTTTAAATATTTATTTCTTATTTTTAAAATTTTATTATAATCTTTTAAGTCTTTAAAATAATCATAATTACTTTGAGCTATCTCTCCATCGAAAAATGTCCTTCTAACTATCGGAGAACCAGTTATTAACTCAATATCTTCTGGAATAAAAGTTACAACATTAACTTTTCCATAAAATTCATCAAAAATAATTTTTTTACCATTGTAATTATACTCTTTTTTATTTTTATCCATTTTTACACTTTGAGATTTTTCTGATATTAAATCCCTATATAAAATATAACTTCCCATTTTCTCTTTATTATATTTTATTAATTCTGTGTTTTTTGCAGTTCTAAAACTTTTCCCTGTAGCACTAAAATATATAGCTTCTAATATGCTTGTTTTTCCTTGGCCATTTTTACCAAAAAAAAGATTAAATCTAGGCGAAAAACGAATATTTCTGTCCTCCAGATTTCTAAAATTTATATAATTCATTTCAAGAATTTCCAAATTTTTCACCTCAAATTTCTTTTAGCTTAAGCTATTTTGTACTTTATATCAAAAAATTCAACAGTGTCTCCTGGATAAATCTTTTTTCCACGTCTTAACTCTACTTCTCCATTAACTTTAACTTCTCCATTTAAAATCAATTCTTTTGCTTGTCCACCAGTTTCTAATTCTCCAGTAAATTTCATTAATTGATCTAATTTTATAAATTCTGTAGTGATTTTTATCTCTTGCATTTTCCCTCCTAAAAACATTACGTCTATTATACATTTTACCATAATTTTATGTTTATTTCTATATTAATTAAATATTGTTTCCTCTCTAAAACCTCTTTATTTTCTTAGGTTATTTAAAAAAAATATTTTTTTCAACTTTATTCTTTTTTTAATTTTATTTTTTTGTTTTTTTTACATTTAGTATCATTTTAGAATTGTTTTATTTTTATTTTTATACTTTTTTATCAGGATCTTCTCGCAAAAATAAAGTGTACAATATTTATTTGATATTTCATTTTTAATCAATAACTTCTTTTATAAAAAGTAATGTTTATAATTCAGATTCAGATTCTTTGTTTTTTTATTTTTTTAAACTTTTTATCAATCGATATTTTTTACAAGGTACTTTGTCCTATGTATATTCTAGTTTTTCTAATATAATTTAAAGTATAAATTAATTTTGGACAAGTGTCCTAAATATTATAATAATAAATTATAGAGGAGCTGGTAGCGTGTCTATACTGAGAAGTATATTCGGAATTTTTGCAATTTTATTTTTAGGTTATCTTTTATCATATGATAGAAAAAATATCAAATGGAGAACAATTTTTGCTGGATTTGCACTTCAACTTTCTTTTGCATTTTTAGTTATGAAAACATCTATTGGAATAGCTGCTTTAAGTGCTGTTTCAAGAGGATTCAATAATGTTATTGCACAAGCAAATCATGGAATACAATTTGTTTTTGGAGGCCTTTATGGTCCTGGAAGTAATATTGCTTTTGTTTTTGCTTTTAATGTTTTACCATTAATTATATTTTTTGGAGCTCTAATTTCTGTTTTATATCACCTAGGAATTATGCAGTTTGTTATTAAATATATTGGTGGAGGAATTTCAAAACTTTTAGGAACTAGAGATGCTGAATCTATCTCTGCTGCTGCAAATATATTTTTAGGTCAATCTGAAGCACCTCTTGTTATCAAACCTTATATTGCTAACTTAAGTAAATCTCAGCTTTTTGCTGTTCTTACTTGCGGAGTTGCATCTGTTTCAGGATCTACTTTAGCTGCTTATGCTGCTCTTGGTGTTCCTATGAAATATTTAATTGCAGGTTCTTTCATGGCTGCTCCAAGTGGATTAGTTTTTGCTAAATTAATCAAACCTGAAACTGAGCCTGAAACTGAATCAGAAAGAATAGTTTTTGAGAAGAGTGACTCAGTTAACGTTATTGAAGCTGCTGCTAAAGGAACAATTGATGGAATGAATATAGCACTTATCATTGGTTCTATATTAATATCATTTATTGCCTTAGTTTCACTTGTAAATATGATTTTAGGTGGTATTGGTGGACTCTTCGGACTTCATGTTACCTTACAATCTATTCTTGGTTATCTTTTTTCTCCAATAGCCTATGTGATGGGTATTCCTTGGCATGAAGCTACATATGCAGGAAGTTTACTTGGACAAAAAATGATTTTAAATGAATTTGTTGCTTATGTTGACTTTGGTGCTCATATGCATAATTTGTCAGATAAAACTATCGCTATTATGAGTTTTGCTTTGCTTGGTTTTGCCAACGTAGCATCTCTAGGACTTCAAATAGGGGCTCTTGGAGCTATCGCACCTAATAGAAGAAGCGAAATTGCTCAAGTTGGAATGAGAGCTATTTTAGCAGGTTTCTTAGCATCACTATTAAATGGTGTTATTGCTGGTTTATTCTTTTAATTAAATTTAATCAAAACAGGATCAAATCTATAAGATTTGATCCTGTTTTTTATTTTGCTCTTGATTTTTACTCTTTTTTATAATATACTCGTAAAAATATTTTTTTTAGGGGGTCAAATGAAAAAAAAGATTAAAATACCTGATACTTATGTCATTATATTTTTTGTTGTAATATTCGCAGCCTTATTAACTTATTTAGTTCCTGTTGGAAATTTTGATATGGAAACAATTGAATATGCAACTGATACTGGAATGAAGTCTAGAACAGTTCCTATTCCTGGAAGTTTTAAATATGCTCTTAACTCTTTAGGGGAACCTTTGCGTAAAGGAATTCCAATCTTTGCTGCTGGTGGAGCTATGAGTATTACAAACTATATCTTTGAAGGACTTGTTAGTGGTGATAAATGGGGAACTGCTGTTGGTATAATTGCTTTTATACTTATTACTGGGGGAGCCTTTGGCATCATATTAAAGACAAATGCTGTTGAAGCTGGGATTTTAAATATGATAAAGAAAACAAAAGGTTCAGAAATTCTTTTAATTCCTCTAGTATTTTTTCTTTTCTCTTTAGGAGGAGCTGTTTTTGGAATGGGAGAAGAAGCCATTCCTTTTGCTATGATTTTGATTCCTATTGTTGTTGGTATGGGCTACGATTCTATAACCGGTATTTTTATGTGCTACATCTCTACTCAAATTGGATTTGGTACATCTTGGATGAATCCTTTTGGAGTGGCTATTGCTCAAGGAGTTGCTGGAATTCCTGTGTTATCTGGAGCAATGTTTAGAATCTTTATGTGGCTATTCTTTACCGCATTTGGAATGCTATATACAATGAGATATGCAAAAAAAGTTAAAGCTAATCCTGAAAGTTCAATTTCTTATGAAACTGATAAATTTTTTAGAGATGATTTTAAGGCTCAAGAAGCTCAAGATATTGAGTTTAAATTAGGACATAAATTAGTTTTTTTAGTAATTTTTTTAGGAATGTCTTGGATTGTTTGGGGTGTTGTTTTCCACGGTTATTATCTACCTGAAATTGCAGCACAATTTACAATTATGGGAATTTCTTCTGGTATTGTAGGTGTTATTTTCAAACTTAATAATATGACTATTAATGATATTGCAACATCATTTCGAAAGGGAGCAGAAGATCTAATTGGTGCTGCTCTTGTTGTTGGTATGGCAAAAGGTATTGTTTTAGTTTTAGGAGGAATTGATGCAAATACTCCTACTGTACTTAATACTATTTTAAACTCTGTTGCTGGAGTTTTAGGAAATCTACATGCATCTGTCTCTGCTGTTGCTATGTATTTCTTCCAATCTTTATTTAATTTCTTTGTTGTATCAGGATCTGGTCAAGCTGCTTTAACTATGCCTATTATGGCTCCATTATCAGATTTAGTTGGAGTTCCTAGACAAGTAGCTGTATTAGCTTTTCAACTGGGAGATGGTTTTACAAATATGATTGTTCCTACTTCAGGAATTTTAATGGCTATTTTAGGAATAGCAAAAGTTGATTGGGGGGTATGGGCAAAAAAACAAATAAAATTCCAAGGTATTTTATTTATTTTAGGTTCTATCTTTGTTATTTTTGGTGTTCTTACTAATTTTAGTTAAAATAAAAGGGAATTTGAAATTCCCTTTTTTATTATATATTTTTTTATAAAAAAAAAGATGTATCTCTACATCTTAAAAATCTTTATAATGGCGGGAGTGACGAGGGTCGAACTCGCGACCTCATGCGTGACAGGCATGCGCTC
>SAMEA5043655__coassemble_53_pt1 | contig 28778 bp, 29 predicted proteins | sample SAMEA5043655__metabat2_low_PE_003 | metagenome-assembled genome bin SAMEA5043655 (sample SAMEA5043655) | Gadus morhua
AAAGGTTTCGACAGGGTTGTGAGGTTATAGGTAGCAGGCCAGGTTGACCGCTGTGAGAGGTCAACTCATCGTTTAGATGGAAACAATAATTACGCTTTAGCTGCATAATGTCAGCTCGCCTTTGAACTTTCTCTTCTGTAGGAGAGTTCAGTCTAGGTGTAACCTAAGTACAGATTACCCTAAGTGATTTCTCTAAGCTTTTGGGGACATTTAAGAGAATAGCTTTAGTTAGCCCTGTTTGTGGGAATATCTATCGCGAATTCTAATAGCAAACTAAGCTTGTAGAAGCTTATGGCACTTGCAATTTTGGACACGGGTTCGATTCCCGTCATCTCCACCAATGAATTCAACAGATATCTGTTTAAATAGTAAGAGCACATTACTTTGTAATGTGCTCTTTTATTTTACTTTCCCCAAGTCTTTTCTAAAAATTTATCTCTTCCTGATCTATATCTATAAAATTTATATTTCAAACTATTTTTCTTATAATAATCTTGATGATATTCCTCTGCTGGATAAAAATTCTTAAATTTTTCTAAAGATACTTTCATCTCTTTAAACTTTCCTTCTTCTTTTACTTTTTCTAAAACTTTTTTAGCAAGTTTTTCTTCTCTTTCATTTGTATAAAAAATCGTAGGTGAATACTGATATCCTCTATCTACAAATTGACCTTTATCATCTGTTGGATCTATTTTCTTTAAAAAATAATAAATCAGTGTTGAATAATTGATCTCTTTATTATCATATATGACTTTTACAGATTCTCTATGACCTGTAGATCCTGAAGATACCTCCTTATATCTTGGATTTTCAACATGTCCTCCAGAATAACCAGAAATAACCTCCTTAACTCCCTTTACTTTTTCTAAATCACTTTCTACACACCAAAAACAACCACCAGCTAAATATGCTTCTTTTATCTCTCCAAATGCTAAGAAACAATTTAAAAAAAATATTGCAAGAATTATTTTTTTCACTTCTATCACCTCTTTTTATTTTTTATATACCTTTTTTATTAAAGGATTCCTTTAATAAAAAAGGTATAACATTGAAGACATAATTAAGGAGGTTTATATGAATTTCATAGAAATTTTTGGAATTTTTTCCTCTCTAGTAATTTTTCTGTCTTTAGCAATGACGTCTATTATAAAATTAAGATGGATCAATACCTTTGGTTGTTTCTGCTTTATTTTATATGGTTTTCTTATTAACTCTATCTCTGTTATTTTATTAAACTTAGGCATATCTATATTAAATCTTTATTATTTAAAAAATTTATCAAAAAATAAAGATTCTTTTAATCTAGTTTTAGCTGATTGCAATAGTGAATATTTCAATTTTTTTATTCGTAAAAATTATGATGATATTGAATATTTTTTTGCTAAACTATCTTTTCTAGAAATAGATAAGTTTTATTATTTAATTAGAAATAATGATACTGTTGGCATTATTGGTTGGAATGAAAATAATGATGAGGTTACCATTAAAATTGATTATGTTACTGAAAAGTATAGAGACTTTAAATTTGGAAATTATCTATATATAGACAATATAATATTTTTTAAAAATTTAGGTTATAAAAAAATAATTCAAGAAAGCAATCTTAAAATTCATCAAAATTACTTAAAAAAACTTAATTTTAAAGAAATTGAAAACAATATTTTTATAAAAGAAATTTAATATTAAATTACTTAAAGGAGGGGTTCTATGACCAATAGTAACAAATCAAATGTAACTGACCTTGTAAGTTTAAGAGACTTATTACCTGAGGAAATTCCTATTTTACCTCTTGTTATTAGACCAATATTTCCAAATATTTTAACTCCCATTGCTTTTACTGGGGAAGATTTTTTAAAAACACTTAAAGATGCTGAAGAAAATTATAATGGCTTTGTTGGGTTAGTTTTTGTAAAAGAAATTGATGACAGTAATTATTTTGATTCAGAATTATATAATATAGGAACAGTTATAAAAATTAATAAAGTTACAAATTTAACCAACGAATCTGCTCAAGCTATTGTTTTTGGAATAGAAAGATTTGAAAAACGAAAAGAAGTTAAAGGAACCTCTCCTATTTGCTGGAAAGTAAAATATAATAAAGAAGCAGATAACTCTTCTGTAGAGCTAAAAGCATATATGCTTGCTATTATGACATCACTAAAAGAAATATTTGAAGTAAATCCAATTTTAAAAGAAGAATTAAAGCTTCTTGTTTCTCAGGCCTCTTATGATCATCCTGGAATTTTTATTGATTTTGTTTCATCTATGCTTAAAGCTGAAGCTAATGAATTACAGTCACTTTTAGAAGAACTTGATATTGTTAATCGTTCTCAAAAGCTTTTAACAATGTTAAAAAAAGAGTTAGAAATATCTCAACTACAAGCAAAAATTTCTAAACAAATAGAGGATAAAGTAAGTAGCCAACAAAAAGAATACTTTTTAAAAGAACAATTAAAACTTATTAAACAAGAACTTGGAATGGAGAAAGATGAAAAATTAACAGTTATTGATAAAATCAATGAAAAAATAAGTCATATAACTCTATCTGAAGAAGCTGAAAATGTAGTTAATGAACAATTGGAAAAATTGTCTCTACTTGATCAATCTTCTCCTGAGTATCATGTTGCTCGTACATATTTAGAAGCCATTGTAGAACTTCCTTGGGGAGTATTTTCAAAGGATCAAATTGACATTAAAAAAGCTAAACATATTCTAGACAGAGATCATTATGGCCTTCAAGATATCAAAAATAGCATTTTAGAATTTATTGGAACAGTTACTAAAACTGGAAATGTTAATGGATCGATACTTTGTTTTGTTGGCCCTCCTGGTGTTGGAAAAACATCTATTGGTAGATCTATAGCAGATTCTTTAAATAGAGAGTTTTATAGATTTTCTGTTGGAGGTATGGTTGATGAAGCTGAAATAAAAGGTCATAGAAGAACTTATATTGGAGCTATGCCTGGAAAAATAATACAAGCTTTAAAACTTGTAAAAAAATCCAACCCTGTAATCATGATAGATGAAATTGATAAAATTGGTAATAGTTTTAGGGGAGATCCCGCTTCGGCTCTTCTTGAAGTTTTAGACCCTGAACAAAATAAAGATTTTTTAGATCATTATCTTGATATACGATATGATCTTTCTAAAATTCTATTTATAACAACAGCAAATCAACTAGATACTATTCCAAGACCTCTTTTAGACAGAATGGAAATTATTCATCTTTCAGGTTATATTTTAGAAGAAAAATTGCAAATTGCATTAAAATATTTAATTCCTCAACAATTAAAAGCTCATGCTTTGGCTAGTAATGAAATATCTATTAGTAAAAATTCTATTAAAAGTATGATAGATAAATACGCTAGAGAAGCTGGTGTTAGAACTTTAGAAAAAAATATACGTAAAATTATGAGAAAAGTAAATTTAAAAATTGCTGAAGGAAATAAAGAGAAAATAAAAATCAGCGAAAAAAACATTGAAAATTATTTAGGAATTCCTATTTTTACCACTGAAGAACTTTATCAAAAAGAAATTCCAGGAGTAACTTTAGGTTTAGCTTGGACTTCTATGGGTGGTGTTACATTATATATTGAAGCTGTTAATATTAGTAATAAAGAAAGTGGATTTAAATTAACAGGTCAATTAGGGAACGTTATGAAAGAATCTGCTGAAATTGCACATTCATATATTAGATCTTATTTAACTAACGGTAAATCTTTCTCTAAAGAAAATAAAGAATTCTTTGAAAAAAATAAAGTTCATCTGCATGTTCCTGAAGGGGCTACTCCTAAAGATGGTCCTTCTGCTGGAGTTACTATGGCTCTTGCTCTTTTCTCTCTAGCTATTAATAAACCTGTAAAAAAAGGTATTGCTATGACTGGCGAACTTACTCTTACAGGCAAGGTCTTACCTATTGGTGGCGTTAGAGAAAAAACAATAGCAGCAAGAAGAGTTGGTATTAAAGAGTTACTTCTCCCTAAAGAAAATAAAAAAGATTTTGATAGGCTTCCAAACTTCTTAAAAGATGGTATCACTGTTCATTTTATTGATTATTTCCAAGATGTTATAGATGTTGCATTTTAAAAAAATAGAGTGGATCTAAAATCCACTCTATTTTTTTATCTCTATTTCCTTTATTAAATTCCCATCTAAATCCTTTACTATAAATTTATTATTTTCAAATATCCCATAACTATTTTTGTTTCCATTTTTAGGAAGAGATATTGACCCTGGATTTAATATATATATACCATTCTCTTCTATTGCTAAAGGAATATGAGTATGTCCATAAATTAAAATATCATTACTTTGAATATTTGGCATATTATCTTTATTGAATATATGACCATGTGTTGCAAAGATTCTTTTCTCATTCCATAAAATAGTAGAATAATCTCCCATTATAGGATACTCTAAAAGCATTTGATCCACTTCACTATCACAATTCCCTCTTACAGCAATTATCATATTTTTTAAGGGATTTAATAAATTAACAACTTCTTTAGGATTATATTCCTCAGGTAAATCGTTTCTTGGACCATGATAAAGTTCATCACCTAGTATTAATAATAATTTTGCTTCTTCTTTCTTAAAAGCATCTAAGACTTTCTTTAAATAAAAGACTGATCCATGTATATCTGACATTACAAAAATTTTCATAGTACACCTCCTTTTTTATTATACATTATTTTTTTTATTTTTTTAAAGGAAAATAAGAGTTATTTATTAATAAAACTATACGAATTAAAAATACATTGCCTTTTTTTTGCTTTAGATGTATAATTCGTATATTAAGACTTAATTTTGTTAAATTTAAGTTACATTTAGGAGGTTTTTTTTATGGCATATAGAATTAATGAAGATTTATGTATTGGTTGTGGAACTTGCGAATCAATCTGCCCAGTTAGCTGCATTTCTGAAGTAGAGGGTGGAAAAAGAAGAATTAATGAAGATGAGTGTATTGATTGTGGAGCTTGCGCTGGTAGCTGCCCAGTTGAATGTATCTCTCCTGCTGAGTAGTTTACACATAACTAAGGATCATTAAATGATCCTTTTTTTTTGGGAGGTTTTATGAAACTTATTTTTAATGTTAAAATTGATGCTATTGGTATTTTTATTGAAAGACCTAATCGTTTTATTGCTCATTTTAAACTTCAAGATGGAACTATTGCTATTGCACATGTTCATGACTCTGGAAGAATAAAAGAACTCCTTTTTCCTGGAAATAAAGTTCTTTTAAGAAAAGCAATTGATATCTCAAAAAGAAAAACTCAATGGGATGTTATTGCTGCTCTTTCTGATGATGGTGAGGAGGTTCTTATTAATTCTTCAATTCATAGATATATCACTGATAATTTTTTTAAAGATTTCTCTATCTCTCCTTTTGGAAAAGTAGATTCAATAAAAGCTGAGGTTAAATATGGGAAAAGTAGATTAGATTATCTATTAATAAAAAATAATGAAAATATATTTATAGAAACTAAAGGTGTTTCTTTAGTTGAAAATAAAATTGCAACTTTTCCTGATGCTCCAAGTATCAGAGCTACTAAACATTTAAATGAATTAATTCAACTTAAAAAAGAGGGCAATCGTGCTGTTATTTTCCTTATTATTTTAAAGGATGCTGATTACTTTGTCCCTAAAAAAGATACTGACCCTATATTTTTTGAAACCTTCTATGAAGCTTTAAGTGAAGGTGTTGAAGTTTATCCTATTCAATTTTATTTTAACAATGGAAACATATTTTTCAAAAATAAAATAATAAAAATCTTAGATAAATAATATTTTTAGATTTTCATTCATTTTTTTTTTTAAACTTTTTATGGTATAATAATGGTAAAAAATGTTTGGAGGTCAATGTGGAAGATAAATTTTTAATAGAATCTTTAAACAGCTTATTAAAAGATGATCTTTTTAAGATTTTAGCAAAGTTTAATATAAAACTTGCTAAGAGCACTGTTAAAGGTAAATTAGTAGATAAAGTTGTAGAGGTTTATCAAAAGAATTCTGAAACTTTTTTAGAGATATTCTCTAAAGATACAGTTCTTTTTTTAGCACAATATAATAAAAATAATAATAAAGTAAGTGAAGAGGATTTCTCTGAATTTGAAGAATTTTTAATTCCTCTTCAAAGTTTTGGACTAATCTCTAAAAATGTAATAAAAGAAAAAGATAATAATCACTTTGAAATTTCAATTTGGTTTTTAGAAACACTTAGCCAAATCTCTAATACAGAAGATGGAAAAAAAGCTGTTGATCACAATCAAGAGTTAGAAATGTTAATTCTTGGTATGATTAGATTTTATGGTGTTATTTCTGAAGTTCAATTATTAGAGCTTTTAGCTAATACTTTCTCTGATATTTCTCTAGAGAACATCCATTCTTTTATTGAAAAAAGATGGATTTTAAATATATTTATTGCTCAAATTGCTGATGAAAGTACAAATACAATCTATTTTGTTGCTGACTCAGTTCATGAGCCTGTAGATATTCTTCAAGAGATGATAAAATATCCTGAATTAGAATATAAAGTGCTTACTAATGAAGAATATAAAAATTATTGGAACTATTTCTATCTTGAAAAAACTCAAGATGTAGCAGATCTTATATCTCTTTTATTATCTCATAAATTACAAGGAGCTCAAATAGGATTTGAAATTACATCTATAATTGATAAGATAAAAAATAATATTACTATTAATGATATTATTAATGATTTCAATCAAAGAGTAACTTTTGATTCATTAGAATCTGGACAAGTATTTACAACTGTTGTAACAAATATTGCAAATACCTTACCTTTATGGTCTTTAAAAGGACACTCTCTTACTGACATTAATGGAACTATTACTGCACCTAAGCTAACTAGAACTGTTAATAAAATTGGAAGAAATGAGCCTTGTTCTTGTGGTTCTGGTAAAAAATATAAAAAATGTTGTGGAAAATAAAAAAAGCCTAGCAATTAGCTAGGTTTTTTTATATGGGTTGTTTATTTTTAAAAGTATACAATAATTATATAGTATAATCTTAATATTGTCCACTACTCTTTTATAATATTTTTTATCCATTTGTCTATATTTTTTTTTATAACTTCTTCTGAAAACATTAAATCAACTGCTAATCCTATAAATTTACCATTAACTTCACTTCTACTCTTTACGTATTCATAGTCATTTTTATTTGTTTCACCTATAATTTTGGCATCTTTATCTTTTAAAAAATCATATAAATCTCTTAATCCATTTATAAAAGTTGCAGCATAAAACCCTCCATTTCCTGTTCCACAAAGAGCAAATTTTTTCCCTTTTATATTTTCACTCTCTAAATATTCTAAAACTTTATTCCATTCTTTAGGTAAAGCTCCAGCTCCATATGTTGGCGTTAATAATATTATTAGCTCATACTCTTTCATATTTTTATATTTATTATGTATATTATAAATATCACACATTATTTTATTTTGTTCCTCTACTTCTTTTTTTATTAATTTTCCTATATATTCTGTTCTTCCTTTTAATGTTGTATAAAATATACCTATTTTTTCCATACATTTTCTCCTATTATCTGATATTTAATTTATTATAACACTATTTTTTCATAAGAATTATTATTTTTCTTTGACATCATTGATATTCTTTGTATAATATAAAGAAAACTTTAAGGGGTGTTTCATGAATTTTTTAGACAATTTTTTTCAAATTAGTCATCGTAACAGTACTGTTAAGCAGGAAGTTATCGGTGGAATTACGACTTTTTTAACCATGGCATACATTATTTTCATTAATCCAGCTATATTAAGTGAATCTGGAATGAATAAAGGTGCTCTTATTACTGTTACTATTTTATCTGCAGCTATTGGTACTCTAATTGCAGCACTTTTTGCTAATGTTCCTTTTGCCTTAGCTCCTGGAATGGGATTAAATGCCTTCTTCACATATTCACTAGTTATTGGTAGAGGAATTCCTTGGGAAACTGCACTTGGAATTGTTTTCTTATCTGGAGTATTTTTCTTTTTCCTTTCCATTGGTGGAATTAGAGAAAAAATAGCTAACGCTATTCCTCTCTGTTTAAAAATATCTGTTACTGGTGGAATTGGTCTTTTCATATCTTTTATAGGTTTAAAAACACTTGGAGTTGTAATTCCAAACCATGCAACTATTATTGGCCTTTCAAAATTTAATTCACAAATATTAATCGGTATTATTGGTCTTTTCATTGCTATCATTTTAGAAATTAAAAAAGTTAAAGGTGGTATACTTTTTGGAATCATTACATCTACTGTTATTGGTTTCTTTACAGGTGATACCATTCTTCCTTCATCTATAATGTCGATGCCTCCTAGTATTGCTCCAATAGCATTTAAATTAGATATCTTAGGTGCTTTAAAGCTTTCTCTTTTAGGTCCAGCATTTTCTTTTATGTTTGTTGACTTATTTGATTCTTTAGGAACTCTTATTGCTTGTTCTAAAGAGATTGGGTTAGCTGATAAAAATGGTAAAGTTAAAGATTTAGGAAAAATGCTATACGCTGATGTTACAGCAACTATTATTGGAGCTACATTAGGTACTAGTACTGTTACTACACTATCTGAAACAGCTTCTGGTATTGCTGCTGGTGCTAAAACAGGATTAGCTTCTGTTGTAACTGCTTCATTATTTATTCTATCACTTTTCTTTACACCATTAGTTTCAGTAGTTCCTTCTTTTGCTACTGCACCTGCTCTTATTATTGTTGGAGTATATATGTTTAAAAATATTTGTGATCTAGATTGGAAAGATTATAAAACACTTTTCCCATCTTTCATTACTATTTTAATGATGCCTTTAACATATAGTATTAGTATTGGATTAGCCTTTGGTTTTATCTCTTACATTGTTATTCATGTTGGTTTAGGAGACTTTAAAAAGATAAATCCCACACTTATTTTTATTGGAGCTTTATCTGTATTAAGTTTAATTGTATAAAAAAAAGCTGGAAAAATTTTCCAGCTTTTTTATTTATATATTACATTCCAGCCATTTTTATTACTGCATCTGGTCCTATTGGGAATCCTGTCATCATCCATATTGCTAGGAATATTGACCATCCTACTAAGAATGCCATCGAGTAAGGAAGCATCGTTGAAATTAACGTTCCTAAAGAAGCTTTTTTATCATACTTTTGCATAAATACTATGATCATTGCAAAATATGACATTAATGGAGAGACAATGTTTGTTGATGAATCTCCTATTCTGTATGCTAACTGAGTAAATTCAGGTGTATATCCTACTCTCATTAACATTGGAATAAATACAGGAGCTAAAATTGCCCACTTTGCTGAAGCTGATCCCATAAATAAGTTTAAGAATCCAACTATTAAGATAAATCCAATTATTAATGGAATTCCTGTAAATCCTGTTGCTTCAATTATATTTGCACCTTTAACAGCTAATATAGTTCCTAGATTAGTATAATTAAAATATGCTATAAATTGAGCTGCAAAGAATACTAGAACAATATATCCAGCCATTCCTTCAAACGATTTAGTTAACATTCTCATTACATCTTTATCATCTTTAATCGTTCCAATTGATTTTCCAAAAGCTAATCCTGGAATTGCAAAGAACATTACTATTATTGGTACTAATCCTTGTCCTAAGAAATTCTTTCCTAGTGCAAAATATAAAGGTACCATTAATCCTAACATAATTACAGTAGCTAAACCTGAACATCTAAGAGCTTTTTTCTCTTCTGGAGAAACCTCTTGAAATTCTAATTTTTCTTCTCCCTCATATTTACCTAATCTTGGCTCTACTATTTTATCATTAATAAATGTTCCTATTCCTGCAATAATAAATGTTGATACCATCATAAAATACCAGTTTGCTGTTGGTAAAACTTCATAATTTGGATCAAGAATTCTTGCAGCCTCTGTTGAAATTCCTCCTAATAATGGATCTATTGTTCCTATTAATAAGTTAGCTGAAAATCCTCCAGATACTCCCGCAAAAGCTGCTGCAAGTCCTGCTATTGGGTGTCTTCCAAAACTTAAGAATACCAATGCTGCAAGTGGTGGTAATACTACATATCCTGCATCTGATGCCACGTTAGACATAATTCCTAAGAATATTATCATAACCGTAACTAAATGTTTAGGTGTAGATAATGCAACTTTCTTTAATAAAACAGCCATAAGTCCAGATCTCTCAGCTATACCTATACCTATTATAGCAACTAATACTGTTCCTAATGGTGCAAATCCAGTAAAGTTCTTAACCATTGAAGTAAATATATAATTTACTCCCTCTTTTGACATTAGTGATTTAACAGATATAACCATTTCTTGTGATTTCATAGTTTTACTATTAATTCCTATAAAATCAACTGACCATCCTAAGGCATGACCAATTCCAGATATTATTATTATTGCCACAGCTAATATTGCAAATAACGTAGCTGGGTGAGGTAATGCATTTCCTCCCTTTTCAATTACATTTAAGAATTTATCTACAAAACTCTTTTTTTGCTTTAATTCTGCTCCCATATTTCCCCCTATTTTTGATAATTTTTCTAATGAATAAATTTTCAATTGTAGATAAAGGGTATCATATATTTAATTTTTTTAAAAAGATTAATAATATATATATCGTATAAAAATTTTATATAAATAGCTTCTTCTGCAGAATTTAAGAACGTTATTTTCTATTAAAGAACGTTTTTTAATTTACTTTATAATTTTAAACTCTTTAGAAATATTTGTTAAAACTCTATATCCATCTTTTGTTATTAAAATATCATCCTCAATTCTAACTCCACCAAAATCAGGTAAATATATTCCAGGTTCTATTGTAATTACCATTCCCTCTTTTAAAACTTTATTTTCTGATTTAAAAGATATAAATGGATATTCATGAATTTGTAATCCTATTCCATGTCCAAGGCCATGACCGAAAAATTCCCCATACCCCTTTTCACTTATATAATCTCTTGCAACTTTATCTAATTCATGAGTTGTCATTCCTGGTTTTATCTCTTTTATAGCTCTTTCATTGGCTTCTTTTACTATATTATAAATCTTCATATGTTTTTCTGATGGATTCTCTCCTATATAGAAAGTTCTTGTTATATCCGATGCATACCCTTTATAAAAACAACCATAATCTATTGTTAAAAATCCTTCCTCTATTAACTTATCACTTGCTACTCCATGAGGTAATGCTGATCTTTCATTTGAAGCTACAATTATATCAAATGATGATTTAGAAGCTCCTAACATTTTCATTTGATACTCTAACTGAGCTACAACTTCAATCTCTTTTATTCCTATTTTAATTTTAGGTATTGTCATTTCCATAGCTTTTTCTGCAACTTTAATAGATTCCTCTATAATAGCTATTTCCTCTTTTGTTTTAATTTCTCTACTATTTAAAAAAGTATCATCTAAATTTATATACTCTAATTTTGGAAAGTTTTTCATAAATGAGTTCAATTGATCTATTGTTACACTTTGATTTTCAATTCCCAATTTTTTAATATTATTTGCTTCTAATAATTCACCTATTTTTTTTAAAGTTGATATATTTTCACAAATAAGTTCAAATCCTTTAGGTTCTACCTCTTTTTTTCCTTGCTCAACATATCTAAAGTCTGTTATAAAATATTTTTTCTCTTTTATCAAAAGAGCAACTCCTGTAGTTCCTGTAAATCCAGTTAGATATCTTACATTTAATAAATTTGTAATTAATACTGCTTCAATCTCTTTTTCTGCCATCATCTTTTCAGTATTCATAATCTCTCCTTTAAAAAATTATTTTTCCACCACCGATTACTAAATCTTTATAATAAATAACCAAATGCTGACCTCTTGAATTTTGTGGATTTTCTTTTTCATACTCAAAATAAATCTTATTATTTTCTTTTATTAATTTTCCTTCTAAACCTAAACTTGAAAATCTAGGTTTCCCAATTAATATTAAATTTTCTACCTCATTAAAATCCACATGGAGTACAAAGTCATTAAGTTCTATTCTTTTTTTATTTAATTTATCATAATCTCCTAAAATAATCTCATTACTTTCAGGTATTATATCTATAATAAAGTAAATTTTAGAAAATAAAATTCCTAACCCTCTCCTTTGACCTATTGTATAAAGTTGATACCCTTGATGCTCTCCTAAAATATTTCCTTGTTCATCTTTATAATAACCCTTTTTCACTTTATCTTTCAAATGTTTTTTTAAAAAATCTATATACCCCTCTTTTGCAAAACATATTCCTTGACTATCTTTTTTATCATGAATCTCAATATTATACTCTCTAGCTTTTTCTCTCACTATAACTTTTTCATATTTTGCAAGTGGAAAAATTAATCTACTCAAAGTTTCACTTTTCACTCTATAAAGCATATACCCTTGATCTTTTTTCTCATCCTTTGGTTTTATTAATAATGTTTTATTAAAACTATTTTCTTTACTTATTTTACAGTAATGACCTGTAGCTATATAATAAGCATTATTTTCATTAGCTATATCTATTAATTTTTTCATTTTTATTATTTCGTCACAAACTACACAAGGTGACGGAGTTAATCCTTTAGAATATTCATCTATAAAATATTTTATTATTTTTTCTCTAAATTCATCTATAATATCTAATTCAAAATGTCTTATTTTTAACTTTTTAGCTAAATTTCTTGCATCTATTAAATCTTGAGATTTTTTTTGTTCTTCGCTACAAATTAAAGTTACACCAATCACTTCATATCCCTCTTGCTGCAACATATATGCTGAAGTTGAAGAATCAACTCCACCACTTATTCCTAAAACTACTTTTTTTCTATCCATATTCTTCCTTTGCTCTATTTTTTTGAGATATGTATCTCTCCAATATTATATTTTTTTATTTCATTTCCAACAAATACTTCTAACATTCCATCCTCTAATATTTCTCCTGCTATTCCACTCTCTTCCTTACCTATTCCAACAATATCTATTCTTTTTCCAAATAAATAGTTTGATTGATTTATTACCTTTAACATTTCATCCCATTTTCCAGCCACAAATCTATAAAAATCCTCATAAGCATTTTTTACTATTTTATATATTAACTCTTCTACATCATAAGTATTTCCACTTTCACTTTTTAAAGAGATTGCTATATCTTCAGCTTCTCCAAATTTACAGTTATTAATATTCACTCCTATTCCTATTATAAATAAATCTCCAACTCTTTCTATTAAAATTCCACTTAATTTTCTGTCATCTATATAAATATCATTTGTCCATTTAAATTTATAATTTAATAGTTCTATCTCTTTAAGTGTTTTTAATAAAGAGTATCCCATTACTAAGGATAGTTTCATATATTCTTTTTCTGGAAGAAGAGTATCATACTTCACTGCAAATGAAAATAAAGCTGCTCCCTCTTCTGATACCCATTTATTTCCTCTTCTTCCTCTTCCAGCACTTTGTATTTTTGCTATTGCTAAATCTCCATCTTGAAGATCCTCTTTTTCTCTTAAAAATTTATTTGTAGAATCGATTTCGTCAAATTTATATACTCTCATTATAAACCTCCTTAAATTAAATATACTGTATAAAAAAATTAGGCAGAATAATTTCTGCCTATTATTTCTTAATCTTGATAACCTTCAGGATTATTCTTATGCCATTTCCAAGCTGTTTCTATAATGTTTTCAAGAGAACTATATTTTGGCTTCCATTTTAATTCTTTCATAGCTTTTTCTGAACTTGCCACCAACTTAGCTGGATCTCCCTCTCTTCTTGGAGATATCTCTGCTGGAATCTCATGTCTTGTCACTTTTCTAGCTACATCTATTACCTCTTTTACTGAGAATCCCTCTCCATTTCCCAAATTATAAATAGTGCTTTCTCCACCTCTTTGTAATCTATCTAAAGCTAGTATATGAGCATTTACTAAATCCATAACATTTACATAGTCTCTTACACAAGTACCATCTTCTGTTGCATAATCGTCACCATATATTGCTATTTTTTCTCTTTTTCCTAAAGCTACTTGTAAAATTATTGGGATTAAATGACTTTCAGGATTATGATCCTCTCCTATCTCTCCTGTTGAATATGCTCCTGCTACATTAAAATATCTAAGTGCTGTATATTTTATTCCATATGCATAATCATACCATTTCAACATTTTTTCAACCATTAGTTTACTCTCTCCATATGGATTAGTTGGATTAGTTTCATCACTTTCTAAAATCGGTATGTTTTTAGGTTCTCCGTATGTTGCTGCTGTTGATGAGAAAACTATTTTGTTAATATTATATTTTTTCATTACATTTAATAAATTCATAGTTCCCATTACATTATTTTCAAAATATTTTGCTGGATTTGTCATACTTTCACCAACAAGTGAATCTGCTGCAAATTGTATAACTCCTTCTATTTTATTATCTTTAAATACTCTATTTAAAAACTCTAAATCTCTTAAATCACCTAGAACTAATTTTACTTCTTCTGGTATAGCATCCACATGTCCTGTTTGTAAGTTATCTAATACAATAACCTCTCTTTTTGCTTCAAGTAATGCTCTTACTGCATGGCTTCCTATATATCCTGCTCCACCACAAACTAATATTGCCATAAACTTTTCCTCCTCTAGGGTTTCTTTAAATTATATTTATTTTTTTTCTCTCAGTCAACAATTTTCCTATGCTTTTATCATATACTTTATTTAACTATTAAATAAAGTATATGATAAAAGCTAGAATTAAATCTAGCTTTTAAAATTATCTTATTTTATTAAGTAATCCCATTCCATAAACTGGACCTGTATGAGCAGCTAATGTAGCTCCTATTTCAAATCTTCCTCTATAGTCAAGTTTCTTAGTTTTTTCTGCAATACTTCTCAATTGGTCAGCACTTTCTAACTCTTTACGTGTTCCACCCCAAGTTGTATACATAATTAATGAATTTTTTTCATTTTTTATTAGTTTTTCCATATAAGACATTGCTCCTCTTTCACCCAAAGCTTTTGTCTCAATACATACTTCACCATTTTCTAATTTTAATACTGGTTTTATTTTTAAGAATCCACCAATCATTGATGATGCTCTTCCTATTCTTCCACCCTTTTCTAAATATGCAAGTTCTTTAACAACAAAGTATACTTTCATTTTATTTTTATTTTCATCAATCCACTCTATAATCTCTTCAAAAGAACTTCCCTCTTGAACCATTTTTGCAGATTCTAAAACAATATGAGCTAATGCAAATGTTACTGATCTTGAATCTACAATTGCTATGTCATCCTCTTTATTTAGCATTCCTCTGGCAACTCTTGCAGCTTGTTGAGTTCCACTTAATTTACTAGAAATATGTATTGAAATTATTTTCTTATACCCTTTTTCTAATAATCTCTCATATAATTCTTTAAATTCTGCTGGAGATGGCTGAGAAGTTTTAGGGATTACTCCATCTTTTAATAACTGTCTCCAAAATTCACCTTTTGAAATATCTACTCCATCTCTATAATATGTATCCCCTGCCATTTTAATTTTAAGAGGTATAATATCAATTCCTAGACCTTTTATCATATCTGGTGTTAAATCCGACGTCGAATCTGTTACAATAGCTATTTCAGGCAATTCAGGATTCCTATTAGTTATATATATATAGTATTGATAATTTTCTTGTCCAATTACTATATCATTATATTTTACTGCAGTATTTATATCTTTTAACATTTTATTTGCTTTCTCTGTAGAACCTTTTCCTATACAAGCAAATATATTTAAGGATTGAGCATTTAAACACTCTTTATAAACAGATTCAATCATCTCTTCTAAAGTTGTTGCTCTTAATTTTATCTTACCATTAACCAACGCTATATAATCACCTTTTGCTATAGTTAATTCATCAACCTTTGTATCTCTAACAGCTTGAGTAATTTCAACTGATGTATTAAAAGGTAATTGTTTTAGAATTTCAGAAATTCCAAACTCTTTATTTTTAATTACATAATCTCCTTCTAACATTGTTTTAGTTTCTAAAACTGTAACCTCTTTAGAAGATCTTTCTGCTGCTAATTTAGCAGAAGATATTATATTTTTATTATTTGGTAAAATTATAATTTTATCAGCCTTTATTTTATTTATTCCTTCTTCAATATCTGCTACACTAGGGTTTTGTGTTTGTCCACCTATTAAAACTGCCGTAGCACCATTATTTAAGAATAAATTTCCAAGTTCCATATTATCAACTATTGCAAAATATGCAATTGGTTTACTATTTTCATTTTGAACTAATATTTTACCTTCTTTTTTCATTTTATAATGCTCACTATCAGAAAGTAAAGTATTCTTATGTTGAATCTCCATATTATCTATTTTTATATTAGTTAAGTTTCCATAACTTCCTGCTATTTCTAAAACTAATCCAGGATTATTTGTATGAATATGTGTTTTTGTTTTTTTAGATGTTTGAGCACATACCATTGAATCTCCATAATTTATTATTTTTGATTTATAATCATCTAAATCAAAATCTCCAGATTCTATTACAAACTCAGTACAATATTTAAATTTTATATCTTCAAATATATGGGGAACATGTTCCATTATATCTTTTCTCTTAGCTTGTGATTGAACAATTCTTTCTAGATCATTTAACATATCTGGATCAGTTACTGATTTTTCAAATCCTTCTAATATATAGAATATTCCTTGCCCTCCAGCATCAACAACTCCAGCTTCTTTTAACTTAGGTAATTGATTTGGTGTCTCTTGAACAGCATCATATGCTGCATCTTTTAAATATCCTAAAAATGGAATAAAGTTATCTGCAGGGCCTTCATATTTTTCAGCTTCCTCAGCAACTCTTCTTATAACTGTTAGCATTGTTCCCTCAACAGGATCACAAACTGCCTTATATGCTTTTTCTTTTGCCAATCTAAAACATACTTTTACATCATCTACAGTTACTTCTTCTTTATCTTTTAAACCGTCTAAAAATCCTTGAATAATTTGAGATAAAATTGTTCCTGAGTTTCCTCTTGCTCCAAGTAAAATAGCTTCAGATACAATGTCTCTTAATTCTTCCATATCTGGTTCATGATTTAATTTTATTAAATCATTTTCAACAGCTTGTAATGTCATTGACATATTTGTTCCTGTATCTCCATCTGGTACTGGATAAACATTTAAGTCATTAAGTACATCTGAATACTTAGATAGCCATCTACTTGCTGCTATTAATAACTTAGTTAATCTAGTAGAATTTAATACTTTCACTTCTATATTCATTATTTTCCTCCATTGTTAAAATGTCGGTGGATTTACCACCCATAGTGCTTTTGCAGGTTTATCTGTGTTGTTTTTAAATCTGTGCTTTTGACTAGATTTAAAATAAAAACTGTCACCTTCATTTAAATGATGAACAGTTTCCTCCATATATATATCTAAATTACCCTCTAATAAAAATATAAACTCTTCACCTGGATGTGTATAATAATCTCTTCCACTTTCTCCTCCAGGTCCAATTTCATAAAGTATAGGTTCCATACTTTTCTCTATATTTGATGATGTTAATAATGATATTCTTGTATTTGAATCAACGCTCTCTATAAAATGTCTCTCTTCGGCTCTAATTAAATCTGAATTTTTTTTAATTTCTTCATCTTCTATTAAATAACTTACTCTTACATCTAATGAATGGGCTATTTTCTTTAAATTCTCAATTGATGGAGATGCTTTCCCCTGCTCTATTTGAGATAAAAAACTAGCTGATAATGCAACCATACTAGCTAATTCTCTAAGTGATAGTGATTTTTCATTTCTGCTTTTCTTTATTCTTTCTCCTATACTCACTCTCTATTCATCCTCCTCTAATATTTTACAAAGTTCAAATAGACTCTGAAGAACTGCTTTTGCCCTTACTCTATTTCTATCCCCTTTAAAGTTATGCTCAAAGATTACAATTTTATCTTTTACTTTTATTCCAATATACACACGTCCTACTGGTTTTTCCTCAGTTCCCCCTGTAGGCCCTGCAAATCCTGTTATTGATATTGCTACATCACTATTAAGACCATCTAACATATCTTTTGCAATCTCTTTACTTACAGCTCCATATTCATCTATTCTTTTCTCTTCTATGTTTAATCTATTTATTTTTGCTTCATTACTATATGATACAATTCCCTCTTTAAATATCTTAGATATTCCAGGAACACTTATTAATTTTTCTGCTAGCATTCCTCCTGAACAAGATTCTGCTACTGATATTGAATAGTTTTTTTCACTAAGAAGATTAACTACCTTAGTTTCTAATCTTTCATTATCCTCTCCAAAAATACAGTCACCTATAATATTATATATCTTTTCTTTGATTTTTTCCACTGTGTTTTTATTGCTCATCTTACTTTGCATTCTTACTATTATACCATAATCTTTTATTAAAAACTCATATTCTATATCAGGATCTTTAAATAAACTTTTTATCTTCTCTTCTAAAATAGATTCTGGTATTCCAACAGTAAGCAGATCTTTTACATATATTGGATCTATATTAAGATTCATTTCTTCTGAATACATTTTCAAAAATTTAGGAAACATATTTTTTAACTCTCTAGGAACTCCAGGAAACCCAACTATTCCATCAATAAAAAATGCTGGAGCCATTCCCACATCATTTTTTATTGATACTGCACCTTCTGGCTTTTCTACTTCTTTTAAATTTTTATTTAAAAAAGTTATACCTCTTTCTTTAAATTTTTCTTTCAATTCATTTAATTCATCACTATTAACTAATAATTTCTTATTTAAATATTTACTAACAGCTGTTTTAGTTAAATCATCATCTGTTGGTCCTAATCCTCCAGACATAATTACTAAGTCACTATTCTCTTTTCCAAAAGTAATTGCATCAACTATTTTATTTAAACTATCTCCTACAGTTAATTTATAATTAATTCCTATTCCATATTTATTTAATTCTTCAGCCATATAGATACTATTTGTATCTAATGTTGCTCCATTTAACAATTCTGTTCCCACAAGTAGTAATGTACAATTCATTTATCTCATCTCCATTAAAAAAATATTGTCCAAATGCAGACCATTAAAAAATTCCCTATTACCCCTGCTAAGAAATCATCTAAAACTACCCCTACCCCATTTCCAAAAAATTGTGATTTATATATAGGCCCTAATTTCGTTATATCAAAAAATCTAAATATAATAAATCCTAAAATTATTGCCATACTTGTCTCAAAAAATCCAACTGGATTTATTAAAAACAATGTTGTTAAAAATCCTAAAACTTCATCTATTACTACTGCTTGAGGATCTTTCTCCTTATATATCTCTTTCTCTGCTCTATCTGATACATATACTGCTATTGCAAAAAAAGTCATTAGAAACATAAAATAAAAGGAATTATATATCATATTATTTGGAAATATTTTTTTTAAAAATACAAGTCCAATATAAATTGGTATCCCACCTAAAGTTCCAAAAGTTCCTGGTGCAACTGGAAGGTCTCCCAATCCAAAAACTGTTGCTAAATTTTTTATAGTTTTTTTCTTCATTTAAAAAACACCTCTCTCATAGTTATATGATTTGTATTCTCCTTTTCCCTCAATAACTTTTTCTATTTGCAATAAACTTTCTGTTGTAAACTCTAATACTAATTCACTAATTCCCAATTTCTCAAGAACTAGTCTATCCTCTAAAATATTTAGTGGTCTTTCAAAGTATATTTCACTATTATTTGATTCATTTTTCATGACTATAAATCTATCACCTTGCTCATTTTCTATAGTCCTTTTTTCCTCTTCAAATAAAGGTAACTCTGTATACATTGCTCTTGGTTTTCCATAAGCTAATATAGCTTTTTTTATCTTAGTTTCCCCTATTTCATCTAATCTTCTATAGCTAACTTCTGGAGATAATATTATTGTATCTACATTTTCTAGTTGAGTAAAATATTCAAAAGCATATCTGTTTGAAACATTTAAATTCCACCCAAGAGTTATTTTATCATTTTTATTTTCTAATACTTGATATAAATTACTTGCTAAATTACTATCTAAATTAATATTTTTAAGATTTCCCTCTCTCGCAACATCAATCCCTCTATAATATATTTTTTTAATACCCATTTCTCTTACTTTATCCTCCTGCTCTTTATTACAAACAATAGCTGATAAAATAGAACCCGTTTCTTCTACTTCTTTTCTCTCTATTACAGAAATTTCTTTTTTATTTTCTCTTCTATAACTTTCTATTAAATTATCTCCTAATAAGTTTACAACATCTCTTTTTAACTGCTTCAATAGGGACATTGGTAAGAATAACCCTTCTGATATTTCAATACTCTTTATTTGACCATAAAAAGTAGTATCTCCTATTTCTATAAGTTTCTCTTTAATTATCTCTTTACTTACACCTTTATTTTTTGCAAGTTCTAAAATATTTTCACTTTCAATTTCAGCATAAATTTTTATACCATGATTATTTAATGTTTCTACTACTACTTTAGCTTTTTCACCAACAATCCCTTTAAAAGAAAATTCAATTAAATGTTTTTGATCTGTTGTTTTTAACTTATTCTCTATAGAATCACTTAATTCTTTTGCAAAGTTTCTATATACATACTTAGTTCCTTTTGGTGTTTCTTTTATTAAAATTGTTTCATCTATATTAGCAAATTTTTTATTTTTTTCTAATACTGTATCTATTTTATTTATATAAGATCCACCTAATTTTTCATAATCTTTAGAGACAAATATTACTCCATCACCTAAAATCACTTTTTCTTTTAATTTTAATTCTCTTCCTTTTAAAATACCTAACTCTTTTCCAAAATTCGAAGAATATTTATTATTCATAATTTCATCTTTTATATTTTCATTTTCATAAAAATATCCTGTTCCAAAACCTCTATTAAATAAAGTAGAACTTTCCTCTTTTATATCTATTCCTGAAATTAACTCTTTATAATAAGATACTGTTTGATATACATAATTAGGCTCTTTCATTCTTCCTTCTAATTTTATACTATCTATTCCTATCTCTTTTAATTTCTGAATCTCTTCAAACCCATACATTTGATCTTTTGGACTTAATACATATTCACTTTCTTCTTCTGATACAATATATTTTTTTCTACATGGCTGAGCACACATTCCTCTATTTCCACTACGTCCACCTATGAAACTACTCATATAACAATTTCCTGAATAAGAAATACATAAAGCTCCCGATACAAATATTTCAAGTTCAATATCTGTCTTTTCTCTAATCTCTTTTATCTCTTTAAAACTTAATTCTCTAGGTAAAACCACTCTTGCGAATCCTAAAGACTTTAAATAATTAGCTTCTACATGATTGGCTATTGTCATTTGAGTACTTCCATGGAGTTCTAATTTTGGAAAATTTTCTTTTAAAAATTTAGCAAATCCAAAATCTTGTACAATAACTGCATCTAATCCATGCTTATATAATTCATTTAAATTAGTATATATTGCTTCTATTTCTACATCCATCATAATTGTGTTTAGCGTTAAAAAAACTTTAACTCCTCTTAAATGTGCATAATCCAAAGCATCTTTATATTCTGATAATGTTAAATTTACTGCATTTCTTCTTGCACCAAACCCTTTTAATCCCATATAAATCTCTTCTGCTCCTGCTTTTATTGCAGCATAAAACCTTTCTATACTTCCTGCTGGTGCTACTATTTTCATTTTTACCTCACTTTATATTTTTAATCATTTCATTTACTTTATATTTTAATTCATCTATTGTTCCATTATTTTCTATAACAATATCTGCCAACTTATTCTTCTCTTCTCTTCTCATTTGACTCTCTATTATTTTACAAATCAATTCTTCACATAAAGAATCTCTCTCTTTTATCCTTTTTATCTGAATTTCTGGCTCAATATCAACAACCACATTTAAGTCACATAATTTATCCAATTTAACCTCAAATAATAAAGGAATATCAAAAACTATGATCTCTTTTTTTCCTATATATTTAGTTCTTATTTTTATAAACTCTAATTTTACTTTTGGATGTATTAAAGAATTTAATTTTTCTAATTTTTTCTTATTAGTAAAAACTTCTGCTTTTAATTTTTTTTTATCTACTATATTTTCTATAGTTATAAATTCATTTCCAAATATATTAGAAACCTCTTTTATCACATCTTCACTATTCAATATATCTCTAGCAATAATATCTGCATCAAAAATTTTAATCCCCATATCCAAAAGAAAATTACTAACTGTTGATTTTCCACTACCTATATTTCCAGTTAATCCCAATATCATAATTTATTCTCCCTTTTTAGAATATATTATATTTTATCACATTTTCTAATTTTTTTGATAAAAAAAAGGTGAAATATATATTTCACCTTTAAGTATAACTTTTTTATTATGCTGCTGTTACATCTTTGGCAATTGGCCCTTTTGTTCCTTCTTCCACAACAAATGCAACTGGTTGTCCCTCTTCTAAAGTTCTAAACCCTTCCCCTATAATTCCTGTGAAATGTACAAAGTAATCTTTTCCCTCTTCACAAGTTACGAAACCAAATCCTTTTTCTTTATTAAACCACTTAACTGTTCCTTTTAACATTACTAACCTCCGCGTTATAAAAAATAATACATAGTCCCCCTAGGTACTTGTTGAGTATATTATACCTTAATTATGTGTATTTTGCAATACAATTTGTTTGATTTTTGACAAATATTAGGTTTTTTATATATAAAAAAGTAAGAGATTGAATTATCAATCTCTTACTTAAAGAACTAGTATTAAACTAATTCGATTATAGCCATCTCAGCAGAATCTCCTCTTCTTACAGAAGTTCTCATGATTCTTGTGTATCCACCATTTCTTTCAGCGTACTTTGGAGCAAGTTCATTAAATAACTTAGCTACAGTCTCTTCGCTTCTTAAAAATGCGAAAGCTTGTCTTCTAGAAGCTAAAGTTCCTTTTTTACCAAGAGTTATCATTCTCTCAGCAAACTTTCTAAGTTCTTTTGCTCTAGTAACAGTAGTTTCTATTCTATCTGATGCAATTAGAGATATAGTTAAGTTCATTAACATAGCTTTTCTATGGTCTGATCTTCTCCCTAATTTTCTATATGATTTATTGTGGTTCATTAGTTGGTTAACCTCCTCATCTAATTATTCTACTACAGATCCATTTCCATTAAGGTCGAATCCAAGTTCTTTCATTTTTTCAAGAATTTCATCTAGTGATTTTCTTCCTAGATTTTTAATCTTTAGAAGCTCATTCATTGACATTTTAGCCAACTGTCCAACTTCTTCGATTCCAGCTTTCTTTAAACAATTAAATGATCTAACAGTTAAATCAAGCTCCTCAATTCTAGTATTCATAATGTCATCAACTTTATTTGTCGATGTAGGAGTTTCCTCCTCTTCCTCAAGATCTACTCTTAAGTGATCCATTCTGTTACCTAAATCCATAAATGGATCTAAGTGATACTTAAGAAGTTCAATTGCATAAGAAACAGCGTCTCTCATTTCAACACTTCCATCAGTCTCTATTTCTAAAGTTAACTTATCAAAGTCAGTCATTCTTCCAACCATTGTATCCTGTACAGAGTAAGAAACTTTTTTGATAGGTGTATATATTGCATCAACTGCAATAAAGTCCACTGCCCAATCTTTTTTCTCAATCTCTTCAGCAACAACAAATCCTTCACCAGTATCAACTATAAATTCCATATCTATCTCTCTATCTGTAGTTAATGTACAAATAATTTGATCAGGATTTACAATTTCTAATCCGATATCTGGTATTATATCAGCAGCTGTAACAGTCTTAGGTCCCTTTGCAGAAAGAGTCATTTTTCTTTCTCCAGCAGTTTCTGCCTTAATTACTACCTCTTTAACATTTAGCATAATTTCAGTTACAGCCTCTTTAACACCTTCCATAACTGAGAATTCACTTAGAACACCATCAATTCTAACACCTTTGATAGCCGCTCCTGGTATAGATGATAATAAAACTCTTCTCAAAGCATTACCAATTGTATGTCCATATCCTCTATATAAAGGCTCTATAACATATTGACCTGAAAAGTCACTTGTTTTTAATTCGGTAATGTTAATACCCTTAGCATGTTTTTCTATTTTTAACATTTAATCAACTCCTGTCAAAGGACTACTATCTAGAATAGAACTCAACTATTAAAGCTTCATTTAAATCGAAATCTAAATCGTCTTTAGTTGGGTTCTGAAGAACTGTTCCTGTAAAGTTAGCTTTATTTAACTCTAACCATGCTGGAACTGTTTTTTCTTCTACTGCATTTTTGATAATCTCTAAGTTTTTAGAGTTTTCAAGTACAGATACTACATCCCCTGCTTTTACTCTATAAGATGCGATGTTAACTTTTCTTCCGTTAACAGCTATGTGTCCATGAGACACAACTTGTCTTGCTTGTCTTCTTGTGCTAGCGAATCCTAGTCTATAAACTACGTTCTCTAACTTTCTTTCTAAGAATTGGATTAAAGTTAAACCTGTAACTCCATCCTTTCTCGAAGCCTCATCATATAATTTTCTGAACTGCTTCTCCATTACATTGTATATAAATTTAGCCTTTTGCTTTTCTCTTAATTGAATTGCATATTCTGTAGGCTTTTTGTTTGCATTTGGTCTTGGCCCTCTATTTGAAGATTTGCTTACTCCTAAAACCACTGGATCGATTCCTAGAGCTCTACATTTCTTTAAAACAGGCTGTCTATTTCTTGCCATCTCTTTTTTATTCCTCCTTCACTTAATAATTTTCTACAATAATGAGATTGAATAACGAGTTATTACACTCTTCTTCTTTTTGGTGGTCTACATCCGTTATGTGGAACAGGTGTTACGTCAGTTATCTTTGTAACTTCTAATCCTGCTGCCTGAAGAGATCTGATACAAGCTTCTCTACCTGATCCAGGTCCTTTCACTTTAACTTCAACCTTTTTCATACCATTTTCCATTGCTATGTGAGCTGCTTGCTCAGCTGCAATTTGAGCTGCAAATGGAGTTCCTTTCTTAGTTCCCTTGAAACCAGAAGTTCCACCTGATCTCCAGCTTATTACTTTCCCTTCCACGTCAGTAATTGCTACTATTGTGTTATTGAAAGTTGAATGTATATGAGCTATTCCGTTAGGAATATTTTTCAATTTCTTTTTGATCTTAGCTACTTTTTTCTTAGCCACTTTAAGCTACCTCCTTACGATAAAATTCCGTTCGTTTCTTAAACTATTTTACAATTAGCTTAAAACTATCTTTTTATTGGTTTTTTAGGACCTTTTCTAGTTCTTGCATTTGTTTTTGACTTTTGCCCTCTTACAGGTAAGTTCATTTTATGTCTTGAACCTCTGTAACATCTAATGTCTATAAGTCTTTTTATTGCAAGTCTGATCTCTTTTCTAAGATCTCCCTCTACTTTTACACCTTCAACAACGGCTCTAATTTTGTTTAACTCTTCTTCAGTTAAATCTTTAACTCTAGTGTCGAAGTTTACTCCTGCTTCTGTTAATACTCTTTGTGAAGTTGGTTTTCCAATTCCATAAACGTAAGTTAAAGCAATCTCAACTCTTTTGTTTCTAGGAATATCTACTCCTGCGATTCTAGCCAAAATTCGTTCCTCCTCTTCCGAAAAATTTATATATTCGTTGGTATATTAACCAACAAAAGACTTTCTTCGATATGCCTCATATCTGAGTTATTAGCTCTACAGCCTAACATACCTTTACAGTACTTCCCATGTCAGTACTTTTTTGCAAAACTTTTCAAGTTATCCTTGTACTTGCTTGTGCTTAGGATTTTCACAGATTACTCTGATCTTTCCGTGTCTCTTGATAACTTTACATTTGTCACAAATAGGCTTAATTGATACTCTTACTTTCACTTAATTACCTCCTCTCGTGATCATAACTCTTACTTCTTTCTGTATACTATTCTTCCCCTAGATAAATCATACGGAGAAATTTGTACCGTTACTTTGTCTCCTGGTAAAATTTTAATGTAATTCATTCTCATTTTTCCAGAAATGTGCCCTAAAATTGTGTGTCCATTTTCTAACTCTACTTTAAACATCGCATTTGGAAGAGCTTCTAATATAGTCCCTTCTAACTCGATAACATCCTTTTTCGACATACTACCTCCTATCGAACAGAAATTCATATTATTCTAACATTTTTTTAACAAAAAGTCTAGCTAATTTTTTTAGATATCTTAAGTATTTTAATACTTTATAGCTAGTCTAGCTGAGTTAGAATAATTGGTTTTCCACCCACTATTGCAACTGTGTGTTCAAAATGAGCAGACCTCTTCCCATCTCTTGTAACAACAGTCCAGTCATCATCTGTGATACTTATTTTATAAGTTCCCACATTTACCATTGGTTCTAATGCTAAAACCATTCCATCTTCTATTTTTATCCCTCTACCTTTTCTACCAAAGTTTGGAATACATGGATCTTCATGCATTGCTTTTCCAACACCATGTCCTGCAAAATCTTTTACAACACTAAATCCATTTGATTCAACATATTTTTGAACGGCATTTCCTACATCACCAAGTCTATTTCCAGCTACCATTTCTTCAATTCCAATTTCTCTTGATTTTTTAGTAACATCTATTAATTTTTGTGATTCAGCATCTATCTCTCCAACTCCATAAGTTATTGCAGAGTCTCCATAAAATCCATTCATTCTAGCAACTACATCAACACTTACAATATCCCCATCTTTAATTATTTTATCCATTCTTGGTATCCCATGAACAACTTCCTCATTCACCGATATACAAGATCCTGCAGGGTAGGGATTAATTGGTCCGCCTACTCCTATTGTCGCTGGCTCTGCCCCATTACTTCTTAAATAATCTTCTATTATATTATTAAGCTCTCCTGTAGAGATTCCCGCCTTGATATACTTAGGCAATACCTCATCATATAATTTCGCAATAATTTGACTTGGTTTCTTAATTTCTTTTATCTCTTCTAATGTTTTTATTATAAGCATATTTTGTCCTTTCTAGCTTAATTATCCTAAAATGCTAAAGATTTCCTCTTTTATTACGTTGATATCTTTAGTTCCATCAATTTCAGCCATTACACCTTTATCTTTATAAAAATGGAATAATGGTGCTGTTTGCTCATGGTATGATACTAATCTATTTTCAACTGTTTCTTTAGTATCATCTTTTCTTGTTACTAAATCTCCACCACAGTAATCACATTTACCTGCTACTTTTGATGGGTTAAATTCAACATGGAATGATGCTCCACATGCTGGACATACTCTTCTTCCAGTTATTCTATCAACAATTAATTCATCTGGCACATTTAAAGATATTACTTTATCTAAACTCATGTTTAAATCTTTTAATAATTCTTCTAATGCTTCAGCTTGAGCTAAAGTTCTTGGAAATCCATCTAATATAAATCCATCTTTACAATCCTCTTGTGATAATCTATCTTTAATTATTCCAATAATTGTTGAATCAGGTACTAATTTACCATCATCCATAAATCCTTTTGCTTCCATTCCCATAGTTGTTCCTTCTGAAATAGCAGCTCTTAACATATCTCCAGTTGAAATTTGAGGAATTCCATACTGATCAATTATGTATTTTGCTTGTGTTCCTTTTCCAGCACCAGGTGCTCCAAATAACATTATATTCATTCTTATTATCTCCTTTTTTATTAAAATAAAAAAGCACGACTACTTCTGTGCCGTGCTTAAGATTTTATAAAAATCCTTTATATTCTTTCATGATAAGATGAGCATCTATTTGTTGTACTGTATCTAGAGCGACTCCTACTACAATTATAATCCCTGTCCCTCCAAAAAATATTGGAAGTCCAAAAGCTTTAAAAAGTACCATTGGCGCAATTGCGATTAAAGCTAAAAACATAGCTCCACCCCAAGTTATTCTAGTTACCACTCCTTCTAGATAATCAGCTGTATCTGCTCCAGGTCTAATACTTGGAATAGTTCCTCCACCTTGTTTTAAGTTTTCAGCAACCTGTTCAGGATCAAAAACTATAGAAGTATAGAAAAATGAAAAGAATATAATTACAACAGCATATAGTATTAAGTATACAGGATGCTGATCACTAAATATTCTTGCAAGTATTACTTTTCCAGAAAACTCTCCTGGAAGAACGTTTACAATCAAAGACGGAATCATCATTACTACTGAAGCAAATATTACTGGCATTACACCTGAACTATTTAATTTCAATGGTATATATGAATTTTGTCCCATCCCGTTATTCCCAGCAAATCCTCTTCCTACATAGTGAACTGGTATTTTTCTTTGTCCTAATTGGAACACAACTATTCCTGCAACAGTAATTATTGCAGCAACTCCCACTAATAACAAAACAGGAATAAGAAACTTACTCCCTCTCATATCTTGTATAGTTTGAATAACAGCTCTAGGTGCACCAGAAATTACATTTAAAAAGATAAGTAGCGAAACTCCATTACCGATTCCTTTAATAGAAATCTGTTCCCCTACCCACATTAAAAATATTGTTCCTGCTGTCAATGTTGTTATTGTTGTTAAGAAAAATGCGAATCCTGGTGTTGTTACTAGTCCTACCGATTGTAACCAAGTACATACTCCAATTCCTTGAACTATGGCAATTACAATTGTTAGATACCTTGTCCATTGAGTTATCTTATTTCTTCCTGCTTCTCCCTCTTTTTGAATTTCTTCAATCTTAGGAATAATTACAGCAATTAAACTAAATACAATTGATGAATTGATATAA
>SAMEA5043655__coassemble_59_pt1 | contig 27715 bp, 21 predicted proteins | sample SAMEA5043655__metabat2_low_PE_003 | metagenome-assembled genome bin SAMEA5043655 (sample SAMEA5043655) | Gadus morhua
TAACCCTCTACTTTTAAAGATATTTTTAGCATTTTCCCATCTTTCTGCTGAAAGTTGTTCTACACCTTTTAAAGGATAATCCATTCCCATCTTTTGCCACTTATACTCTCCTAAAGAGTGATAAGGTAACACTTCAACTTTTTCAAGATTATCAAAATGTACTAAGTAATCTGCTAATTTTCCTAATAATTCATCATTATCAGTTATTCCTGGAACTACAACGTGTCTTACCCACATTGGCTTTCCAATCTTCTTTAAATATTCAGCAAACTCTAATGTTGGAGCTAACTCCACACCAGTTAGTTCTTTATACTGAGCTGGGTCAATTGATTTTATATCTAATAAAATTAGATCTGCATAATCTATAGCTTCTTTTGTTTTATCATTAAATAAAAATCCAGAAGTATCTATAGCTGTATGTATTCCCTCTTTTTTACATAATTTCAATAATTCAGTTACATATTCAGGTTGAGTTAACGGATCACCACCAGTGACCGTTACTCCTCCTTTTTTTATATAATTTTTATATCTACAGATTTCTAAGAAAGTTTCTTCAGGCGTCTCCACAGATTTTGAATCTTCCCTTTTCCAAGTATCACAATTATGACAGTATTTACATCTTAAAGGACAACCTTGTGTAAACACAACATATCTTATCCCTGGTCCGTCTACCGTTCCAAAACTTTCATGTGAATGTATATAACCTTTTACCATTTCTTAGCCATCCTTTTATTACATATTTCCGTTAATTGTTCTTGAAATAACGTCTAATTGTTGCTCTTTAGTTAATCTTACAAAGTTAACTGCATATCCAGATACTCTGATTGTTAACTGTGGATATTTTTCAGGATTTGCCATAGCATCTTCTAATAACGCTCTGTCAAATACATTTACGTTTAAGTGTTGTCCACCATCTGCTGTAAAGTATCCATCCATTAATCCTACTAAGTTTTCAACTCTTTCTTCAGTAGCTTTTCCTAAAGCTCCTGGAGTTATTGCGAATGTGTAAGAGATTCCATCTTCTGCATGGTGGAATGGTAACTTAGCTACTGAAGCTAATGCTGCTACTGCTCCTCTTGTATCTCTTCCGTTCATTGGATTAGCTCCTGGTGAGAATGGAGTTCCAGCTCTTCTTCCACATGGAGTAGTTCCTGTTTTCTTACCATAAACAACATTTGAAGTTATAGTTAAGATTGATTGTGTAGCTCTTGAATTTCTATAAGTTTCATGAGTTCTGATGTAGTTCATGAATTTCTCAAGAATTAATATAGCTAATCCGTCAGTGTTATCATCATTGTTTCCGAAAGGTACATATTCTCCTTCTCTTTCGAAATCAACAGCGATTCCTCTTTCGTCTCTAATTACTTTTACTTTTGTATCTCTAATAGCTGCTAATGAGTCAGCAACAATTGATAATCCAGCAATTCCAGATGCTTGAGTTCTTAAAACTTCTACATCATGTAAAGACATTGCGAAAGACTCATATGAATACTTATCATGCATGTAGTGGATAACTTTAAGAGCATTAATGTATACTCCTGCTAACCATTTTAACATTGCATCATATTTTTCCATAACTTCATCAAAGTCAAGATACTCAGATGTAATTCCTTCAAATCTAGGTCCAACTTGTGCTCCTGATTTTTCATCTCTTCCACCATTTATAGCATAAAGTAATGCTTTTGGTAAGTTTACTCTAGCTCCGAAGAATTGCATTTGTTTTCCAATTTTCATTGGAGATACACAACATGCGATTCCATAATCGTCACCTAAGTCTGGTCTCATTAAGTCATCATTTTCGTATTGGATTGCTGATGTATCGATAGATACTTTAGCACAGAAATTCTTCCAGTTAGCTGGTGATTTTTCTGACCATAATACAGTTAAGTTTGGCTCTGGAGCTGGTCCTAGGTTGTAAAGAGTATTTAAGTATCTGAAACAAGTTCTAGTTACTAAAGTTCTTCCATCTACCCCTTCTCCTCCTAAAGCTTCAGTTACCCAAGTAGGATCTCCTGAGAACAAATCATTATATTCAGGTGTTCTTAAGAATCTTATTATTCTTAATTTAATGATGAATTGATCTACTAATTCTTGAGCTTCAGATTCAGAAATTAATCCTTTAGCTAAGTCTCTTTCGATGAATACATCTAAGAATGTAGCAGTTCTACCAACTGACATTGCAGCTCCATCTTGGTCTTTAGTTGCAGCAAGATATGCAAAGTATACCCATTGTACAGCTTCTTTTGCGTTTGTTGCTGGCTTTGTTACGTCAAATCCGTATGAAGCACACATTTTAACAAATGCTTTTAAAGCAGAAATTTGCTCAGAAATTTCTTCTCTTTTTCTGATTATTGTTTCAGTTAATTCTGGAGCTTCAGCTTTCTTTAATTCAAACTGCTTCTCTTCTAATAATCTATCTACTCCATAAAGAGCTACTCTTCTGTAGTCTCCTATTATTCTTCCTCTTCCGTAAGCATCTGGTAAACCTGTTACGATTCCTGATTTTCTTACTGCTCTCATATCTTCAGTATAAGCTGAGAATACTCCTTCATTATGAGTTTTTCTATATTTTGAGAATATCTCTTTAGTTATTGGATCTATTTCATATCCGTAAGCCTCAAGAGCATTCTGAACCATTCTTAATCCACCTTTTGGATAGATTCCTCTTTTTAAAGCTACGTCTGTTTGTAATCCTACGATTGATTCATGCTCTTTTGAGATGTATCCAGGTCCGTAAGTTGTGATTGATTGTGGAGTTCTAGTTTCAGCACCATAAACACCTTTTTCAATTTCCACTTTAAACATTTCTGTTAAAGTATTCCAAACTGCTTTAGTATTATCTGTTGCCTCTGTTAAAAATTTATCATCACCTGTGTAAGGTGTGTAGTTGTTTTGAATAAAGTCTCTAACGTTGATTTCTCTTTGCCATAAGTTACCTTTGAAATCTGACCAGTAAGATTGTAAGTTTTCCATCTTTCTCCTCCTGCGTGGATTATAAATTATATATATCCAAAGTATTGTTTTTAGTTAAACTGTTAAGTTCAACTTCATTTTCAAAAGAATTATAACATAAAAAATAAATAGTGTCAAACTTTTACGTGTTTTCTTGGGCTTAATTTATACCATTTAGGTGGTCATTATTTGACTGTTTTTTTCACATTTCACTTTCTATCGTTTTCTGAACATAGTCATTTAAAGTATTTTTTAAGTTTTTATCCATTTCTTTCAATTTTAACGGTTTTCCTACAGTCAATTTTACCTTTTTTTTAGAATTTATTTTTTTTTCTCCTCTCTTTTGAACAGAAAATGTTCCGTCTACTGTTAAAGGAATTATAATTCCATCTGCATCTAAAGCTAACTTAAAACTTCCTTTTTTAAATTTCTTAACTTTTCCATCTGTGCTTCTCTCTCCTTCAGGAAAAATTACAGTTGGATAACCATCTTTAACTATATCCACTGCTTTTTTTATACTTTTTATCCCTTCTCTTGGATTTGATCTATCTAAAAAAATACAATTACTTAGCTTCATCCAAGTTGAATAAAAAGGCCAAGATTCCATCTCTTTTTTAGCTACAAATCCAACAGGCATATTTAACCCTACAACTATTACAGGTATATCTATATTGCTTTGATGATTAGAAACAAAAACAATTCCATCATCTAAATTTAGTTGATCTATTGCCATTTTATCTATATAAACAACTTCTAAAGTTATTTGTGCAGATTTCAACATCCTTTTTGAAAGTTTTTTCAATAATCTTCTTGATTTAAATACTCTTTCTCTTTCAGGCATTTTTCTTATTTTTGATAATTTAAAAATATTCATATAAAGAAATGAAGTTAATGCTGAAATTGCTACTTTTAATAAAGTTATCATTCTTCCTCCTCACATAATGTTTTTACTTTTTTAATGTCTGAATAAGAATACCCCTTTCTCATAAGACTCATTATTTTTTTATTTATATCTATTCCTTTTAATTTTAACCATTTTTTCTTTAACGACTCTAATTCCTCACTATTATCATATTCAGAAAATACTTTTGAAATTATATCCTCTGATATTCCTTTTAGTTTTAAATTAAATTCGATTTTTTTTCTTCCTATATTTTGATTTTGTATATAATTAGTGGCAAATAAAAAATCATCTAAGTACTCTTTTTCTTTTAACTCTCTAATTACTTTACTTATAGATGTTTTTTCTCTATATTTTCTTATTAATTTCATATATATCTCTTTTTCACTATAATCTCTTTTAGCTAAATAGTAATATGAAGTAGAGAGAGCAGCTAGCTCTAATACTTTTAAGTATTCTTCATGAGATAGCTCCTCTCTCTGTTTTAAACTATATTTACTTATTATTTCATTGCTAAGTCCTACTTCTAAACCATTTTCAAAAATAAATTTATTCTTCAAACCCCTCTTCAATTTCAATCTCTTCATCTTCTCCTTCTGAAGTTGATAATACTATTGATTTTTTACTTAACAACTGCATTACTTGTTCTTCTATACTTTTTAATAATTCCTCTTCCGTTTCAAGTCTAGCTTTTACATTTTCTTTTCCTTGACCAAGTCTAATATCTCCAAAACTAAACCAAGCTCCAGATTTTGAAACTATATCATTATCAAGAGCCATATCTAAAATCTCTCCAACTCTCGATATTCCTTTTCCATACATAATTTGGAATTTTGCCTCTTTAAAAGGTGGAGCTACTTTATTTTTAGTCACTTTAACTAAAGTTTCATTACCTATCATATCGTCGCCCTGTTTTACACTTCCTATTCTTTTTACTTCCATTCTAATTGTTGAATAGAATTTTAGAGCTTTTCCACCTGTTGTTGTTGTCTGAGGACCAAAACTAAAGCCTCCAATTTTATCCCTAACTTGATTTATGAAAACCATTGTCGTTTTTGACTTATTAAGAGAACCTGTTAATTTTCTTAAAGCTTTTGACATTAATCTAGCTTGAAGTCCCATTTGTTGATCTGACATCTCTCCATCAATTTCTGCTTTTGGTACTAATGCTGCAACAGAATCTATAACAATAATATCTATTGCCCCTGATCTAACAAGCATATCTGCTATTTCTAAAGCTTGTTCTCCAAAATCAGGTTGTGATATTAATAATTCATCAACATCTACACCTAATGCTTTTGAATAAACAGGATCAAGTGCATGTTCAGCATCTATAAATGCAGCTACTCCGCCCACTTTTTGAGCTTCAGCTATTATATGAAGTGCTATCGTTGTTTTACCAGAACTTTCAGCACCATATACTTCTATAACTCTACCTCTTGGAACTCCATTTATTCCTAAAGCTAAATCTAAATTTAAACTTCCTGTTGAAATTACCTCTATATTCATTCCTGTATTTTCACCAAGTTTCATTATTGAACCATCACCGAAATCTTTTCTTATCTGTTTTAATGCTGTTTCTAAAGCTTTTGATCTATCTGCAGATGCATCTACTACTTTTTTAGCCATTTTTTACCTCCCTGTTTCCTCTATTATTTTCATAATTTTTTTAGCATTTAATTTTTTCATACAATTAAAATGTTTTTTTGGACAATCTTTATCTCCATGTAAACTACACGGAGAACACTCCTCTCCTAAATATACTAAAATGTTTTCATTATCATATTCAAACATCTCAGGACTAGTTGGTCCAAAAATAACAAATGTTGGACATTTTACTCCCCTTCCAATATGAAAGGGCCCTGAATCATTTGTTACTAAAAATCTAGCTTTTGATAACAATGCTCCACTTTCTTTCAATGTTAGTTTTCCTGCCAAATTAACCCCTAAATCTCCACTCATCATTCTAATCCTATCGCACATTTCATATTCTGATTTAGATCCAATTATTAATGGCTTTTTATTATATTTTTCATATAAAAGTTTTACCAATTGAGCAAAACCCTCTTGAGTCCATTTTTTAGTTTCCTTTGACGCTCCTGGAGCTATTATTGGAACATTTTCAATATCCACACTTAGGTTTACAACCTTTTGTAAATCTTCATTAGTATAAGAAAAAGTTAAATCTTCTTTTTTATATTTTACTCCTAACACTTCAAATGCGTTAAAATAATTTTTTACAATTGTATTATCTACTCTATATTTAATAATTCTTGACTTAACTAAAATAGTTTTTAACAATCCTCTTTTTTTATAAGTATATATCTTTCCACCTATTGTTTTACTTATTATTTTAGATCTAATTTTAGAATGTAAATCAAAAATATAGTCATATTTATTCTTTTTTAATTCTTTTCCAAAAGATACTAGCTCTTTTAACCCATCACCTTTACTTTTATCAAAAATAATTAAGTTATCAATATAAGGACACCCTTCAATTGCATCTTTAAAATTTTTCATTACTAAAAAATCTATAATTATATTAGGATATTTTTCTTTTAAACTTTTAAGGACTGGTGTAGTTAATATTACATCACCTATGGAACTTAATCTAATTATTAAAATTCTCACTTTACTATTCCTTTCCTCTTAATTTTTTTTTCATTCTTCCAAACCAATGAAGATAACTATTTAGAAATTTCGCTATTTTATAACTTGTTGTTGTTTTGCTATAAATATCTATATTTTTATGACAACTTTCTTCTAAATAAATAAATTCATAGCTAGCACCAATAGATCCATAAATATTTCTTTGAAATTTAGCATCAATTATATAAACATTCTCATTTTTTATAATAAAATTAGGAAGTTGAGAATCTCCATGTAAAAATCCAGAATTATGGATTTTATTCAACTCTTTACTTATCTCTTCTAGGTTTTCAATACTTCCTATTTTACCTTCCAAATACTCTGTTATTAAAAATGAATCTTTTACCATTAAACACTCTTTTTTTTCATAAAATAATACTGGAGTTAAACCTAAAAATCCACTCTCATAAATTTTCAAACAATTAAAATACTCTCTTCTACTTTCACTACCTCTAAAAATAGATATAAATCTTTGCCATTTTTTAGTATTTTTTTCTATTGGTATTTTTAAAACTAACTTTCTATTTAAAATTTCAATTAAAAGTACTTTACTTCTATTATCATTTTTTAAAGTTTTTAAAACTTTATATTTTTTCTTTAAAAATAGTTCATATATCTCTTCACTTTTATCATTAGAGAAATAAATTTTTTTCATTTTATTCTCCTAATTTTTTATTAATTTTATCTATTATAGTTTTTGGTTTTATATCAACCATACACTTAAAATGTCCTTTTGGACATTTATCTCCACCATGAATAGCACAAGGTCTACATTCTAATTCTTTCATTTCTACTACTTCACTATTTAATCCCCATGGAAAAAATCCAAAAGCTTTTACTGTAGGTCCAAATATCGCTATAATATGTGGTTTTTTCCAAGCAGAAGCTATATGAATTGGAGAAGAATCATTAGTTAAAACTATGTCACTTCTTTTAATAATTTCTGCTAATTCTAAAAGAGTTGTTTTCCCTCTTAAATCTATTAAATTTTTTACTTTTTCTATATTTAATGTAAGCTCATCTTTCCCACCTACAATAATTACCTTTCTATTTTCTTTATTATTTTCTTTTATAACTTCATTAAAATAATCTAATGGCCATTTTTTAGTAAACCATTTACTTCCAGGAGCTATTACTATAACTTTATTTTTTTCTAAATTATTTTCATTCCATAATTTATCAATCTTTTCAATATCTTTTTTACCTGGATACAGTTCTATTGGATAATCTTTTTGAGGATTTTCTATTTTTTCACTTCCTAGAAAAGAAAGTATCTTTTCTACCTCATGTTTATCTTTATCGTACTTTATCTTTTTAGTAAACAAAAATGCTCCACTAGCTATATCATATCCCAATCTTTTAGGAGATCTAGTTAACCAAGATAATACAGAACTTCTTAAATATCTATGAAGAGTTAAAACCATATTAAAGTTTTCATATCTTAATCTTCTTCCTAAAGATATTAACCCTTTAATTCCTTTATGTACTCCTCTTTTATCATATTCAATAATCTCATTTATATCTGGATTATTTCTCAATATGCTAGCTCCTACTGGTGTAGTTACAAAAGTTATTTTACTGTCTGGATATTTTTCTTTTATTCTTTTTAAAATAGGCGTAGATAAAACTATATCTCCAATAAAAGCTGTATGTATTATTAATATTTTCATGCTACGCCTCCATTTTTTTCATTATTTCATTTACTATTTGATTTTCAATCTCATCATCATATGTTTGAAAATTCTTATCTTTATAATTTTCTTTTGTATTCATATCTGGAATAATATATGACACTTTATTATTTCCATATACTCCCCATCTTTTTATACTTTGAGTTAATTTCTTAGGATATATTGCCACTATCTTTTTTTGTAAAGAACCTGCTATGTGAGTTGGACCTGTTGATCCTCCAAAATAAACTGTTCCTTTATTAATTACAGCTCCAATATTTAAAAGTTCTCCTCCATTTGCATAAAGATAAACATTTTTATTCTCTACCATTTTTAGCAATTCTTGCCCTCTATCTTCATCTGATATATGAGCTGTTATTATAACAGTTATAGTATTATCTTTTTCTAAAACTTTTTTAATAATTTGCGCATATTGTTCATCTGTTATATTTTTTGCAGATCCTCCCATAAAAGGATTTATAACTAAAATTTTCCCAGTTATACTATTATCTTTAAAGAATTTTTCTGCCGCTTTTTCATTGGCATCATCTAGTATTATTTCAGTATTTAATTGATATGTTTCCTCGTATCTTTCCTTATCTAATTTTTTTACTAAATCTAAATTATATTCAGCTTCGTGCTTTATTGATTTTGATCTTTTTTGCAACACGCCTTTATTAAAAGTAAAAAATGACTTTATTTTAGAAAGAGGTCCTATCTTTATTTTAGCCTTACTTGCTTTAGATAATTTCATTACAAAACTATCTACATATAATGCTATAAATATATCTGCATGAAAATACTCTATCTTCTCTAAAAGTTCCTTTTGTCTATAATCATCTATCTGAATTATTCTATCTATATATTTCAAATTTTTTACTATATCATAATTATACTTTCTTACGAGAAGTGTTATTTCTGCACTTGGATACATTTTTCTAACCATAAAAAAACTAGGGATTGATAATATTAGATCTCCTATTTTATCAGTTCTTGCGATTATTATTCTTTTCAATGTATGATCCATTCTTATACATCTCCCTTAATTTAAAATATTTTATCATTGAATACATCGCACTTGTTGAAGCAATTACAAAACCAGGAATTCCATCTAAAAATCCCAACCTAACAATATACATCTTTATAAACTTATATAATGGATTTAATGTTATATCCAATAGTGAAACTTTCTTCCCACTCTTATAATACTCTTTTGCTCCCTCTGTTGTATATCTATTAAATCTTATAAAATAATCTTCCATTGTTAAATACGTATGATGGTATATATTTTCTTTTAATTTATATATTTTTTCATCTGTTTTAAACTCTTCATGCACATTGTTATCGTTAAATCTTCCACTATTCTTTCTAAAAAGTCTTATTGCATAAGAACTTCCCCAACCACCATATTTTAATTTTTTCCCAAAGCATATTGAAACTCTATTTATTTTAAAAACTTTTTTTTCTTTTTCTTCATTTATAATCTTTTTCAACTCTTCTTTTAACTTTTCAGATACTTCTTCATCTGCATCTATATTTAAAATCCATTCACTTTGACACTTTTCTATTGCTGAATTTCTTTGCGGACCATAACCTTTCCACGTTTCTACAAAAAATCTTGCTCCAAATTCCCTCGCTATTTTCTCTGTTCCATCTGTTGAACCACTATCTACAATAACTATCTCGTCAACTAATCCTTTAATTGAATTTAAAGTATTTCTAAGCACTTTTTCTTCATTAAAAGTAATCATAGCTACAGATATTCTCATCCTGTCACCCTTTCTTTTTTAAATTATTTCTACTTTTAATTATACCAAATTATCTATTTTTTTACAAAAAAGTTTTTATATAAAAAAAGGATAAGGTATCTCTACCTTATCCTAATTATTTCAAAGAATTACTTAGCTTCACAAGCGAAGTCTAATGCTGCAAGTCTTTGATATTGTCTCCATCTTCTTTGAGCTTGAGATTTATTTCTATCGAATAAATCTTGTGCTTCTGCTGGATGAGATTTAGTTAATGTTGCATATCTAACTTCTCCCATTAAATAATCATTATATTTATCCCAAGCAGGCTCTTTAGAATCTATTTGAAGTGGGTTTTTACCTTCTGCTTCAAGTGCTGGATTATATCTAAATATTGGCCAGTATCCACATTCAGTAGCTAATTTCATTTCTAATTGGCTATTACCCATTCCTCTTTTAATACCATGACTTATACAAGGAGCATAAGCAATGATTAATGATGGACCTTGATAAGCTTCAGCTTCAGCTATAGCTTTCAAGTATTGAGCTTGATTAGCTCCCATAGATACTTGTGCTACATAGATATGTCCATAAGACATAGCAATTGCTGCAAGGTCTTTCTTTTTGTTAGCTTTTCCTGCTGCAGCAAATTTAGCAACTGCACCAGTTCTTGTAGATTTCGATGCTTGTCCTCCAGTGTTAGAGTATATCTCAGTATCCATAACTAAAACGTTAACGTCATCAGATGATGCTAATACGTGATCTAATCCTCCATAACCAATGTCATAAGCCCATCCGTCTCCACCGAAGATCCATTGTGATTTTTTAACTAAGTACTGTTTTAACTCAAGAAGTTCTTTAGCTATTTCACATCCACAAGCTTCTAAAGCTGGAACTAATTTATTTCTAACTTCTTTAGTTTTAGCTCCGTTAGTTCTATTTTCCATCCATTCAGTAAACATAGCTGCAATTTCAGGTTTTACATTTTCCATATTTGCTTCCATGATAGTTTGGATTCTATCTCTCATAGCTTCAACAGCTACTGCCATTCCGTAACCAAACTCAGCATTATCTTCAAATAATGAGTTAGCCCATGATGGTCCTTCTCCACAACTATTAGTTGTGTATGGAGTTGAAGGAGCTGATCCTCCATAGATTGATGAACATCCAGTTGCGTTTGCTATCATCATTCTATCTCCGAATAATTGAGTTATTGCTTTAATGTATGGAGTTTCTCCACATCCACCACAAGCTCCGTGGAACTCAAATAATGGTTGTGCAAATTGAGAACCTTTTACTGATGTTTTTGGCATAAACTCATCTTTGTAAGTTACTTTATTGAATAAGTAATCAGCATTTTCTTGCTCACCATTATCAACTTCGTCTCCAATTGGTACCATTACTAAAGCTTTTTCTTTAGCTGGACATACATTTGCACATAGTCCACAACCAGTACAATCTAAAGGAGAAACCTGGATTTTGTACTCTAATCCTTCTAATCCTTTTCCAATTGGTTTTTTAGTTGCTAATTCATTTGGAGCTCCTACTTTTTCCTCTTCTGTCATTAAGAATGGTCTTATAACAGCATGTGGACAAACATATGAACACTGGTTACATTGAATACAGTTCTCTACTTTCCAATGAGGAACATTAACTGCTACTCCTCTTTTTTCAAAAGCTGTAGTTCCATTTTCAAATGTTCCATCTTCATATCCTAAGAATGTAGAAACTGGTAAAGCATCTCCTTTTAAGTGATTAATTGGAGCTGCAATTTTCTCAACAAATTTCTCTAATTTGTTAGATCCACAGTCACATCCTGAACATGAACAAGCTTCTTTAGCTTCTGCAACAACTGGTGCTTCAACTTCTAAGTTAGCCCATGCTGGATCAACAGTTACTTGAACTAATTCATCGGCACCTTTATCAATAGCCTCATAGTTCATTTTTACAATTGCGTCACCTTTTTTAGAATATGATTTTTCAGCATATTTTTTCATGTAATCTTGTGCATCTTCAAAAGGAATAACATTAGCTAATTTGAAGAATGCTGATTGCATTATTGTATTAGTTCTTCCTCCTAATCCAATTTCTGCTGCTAATCTATTAGCATGAATGATATAGAACTTAGCATTTTTCTCTGCTAATTCTTTTTTAACTGAATTTGGTAAATGAGCAATTGCTTCCTCTTTGTCCCATACACAGTTTAATAAGAATGTTCCATTTTCTTTTAATTTACTTACCATATCAAATTGTCCTAAATAAGCTGGTACTGAACAAGCTATAAAGTTAGCACTTGATACTAAATATGTAGATCTTATTGGATTTTTTCCAAATCTTAAGTGAGATCTAGTTGATCCACCAGATTTTTTAGAGTCATATGCAAAATACCCTTGTGCATATAAATCTGTTTTATCTCCAATTATTTTTATTGAGTTTTTGTTAGCTCCAACTGTACCATCTGCTCCAAGACCAAAGAATAAACATTCTCTAACCCCTTCAGCTCCAGTTTCAATTGTTGGACCTACTTCTAATGAATTGTTAGTAACATCATCAACGATACCTACAACAAATCCATTTTTTGGATTTTCTTCTCTTAAGATATCAAATACAGCTTTCATTTGAGCTGGAGTTGTATCTTTTGAAGATAGTCCATATCTTCCACCTACAACTATTGGAGCATTTTCCATTCCATAGAATAATCCTCTGATATCCATGTATAATGGTTCTCCTAATGATCCAGGTTCTTTTGTTCTATCTAATACAGCAATTTTCTTAACTGTTTTAGGGAATACATTGAAGAAATACTCAGCTGAGAATGGTCTATATAAGTGAACATTAATTAATCCAACTTTTTCACCTTTTGCAACTAAGTGATCAACTGTTTCTAATAAAGTTTCGCAGACAGATCCCATAGCTATAACTATATTTTCTGCATCTGGTGCTCCATAATAGTTAAATGGCTTATATTCTCTTCCTGTTGCTTTTGAAATTTCTTCCATATAATGAGCAACTACTGCTGGTACTGCTTCATAGAATTTATTTTGTACTTCTCTTGTTTGGAAGTATATATCATCATTTTGTGCTGTTCCTTTAGTTACTGGGTGCTCAGGATTTAAAGCTCTTTCTCTAAACGCTTTTATAGCATCCATATCAACTAAATTCTTAAATACATCATAATCCATTACTTCAACTTTTTGAATTTCATGTGAAGTTCTGAATCCATCAAATATATTCATGAAAGGCACTCTTGTTTTTATAGCTGTTAAATGAGCTACTCCTGAAAGATCCATAACTTCTTGAACTGAACTTTCGAATAACATTGCAAATCCACTTTGTCTAGCTGCATATACGTCTTGGTGATCTCCAAAAATTGATAATGCTTGAGCTGCTAATGATCTTGCTGATACATGAATTACTCCAGGTAAAAGTTCTCCTGCGATTTTGTACATATTAGGTACTTTTAATAATAATCCTTGAGATGCAGTATAAGTAGTAGTTAATGCTCCTGCTTGTAGTGATCCGTGAACTGTTCCTGCTGCTCCTGCTTCTGATTGCATTTCTACAACTTTTACAGGAACACCAAACATATTTTTCATTCCTCTTGATGCCCACTCGTCAGTGTACTCAGCCATTGGCGATGATGGAGTTATTGGATAAATCCCTGCTACCTCAGTAAACGCGTATGACGCATATGCTGCTGCTTGGTTTCCATCCATTGTTTGCATTTTTTTAGCCATTTGAATTGTCCTCCCTTTTATTAAATTAACATTTTAAGGTTACTCTCTTAAATTGAGAGCAACCAATGTTAATCAACTACATTTTTTAATAAAATTACATCTAAAACTAATTCAACCCATATATACTTTTAAAAACACTACTTATATTTGAACATTTAGTAAAAAATTACTTCATGTTTTTAACTATTGCAAATGTATCTCTAGCTATTACTAATTCTTCATTTGTAGGTATTTTGAATACTTTTACTTTTGAAGTTGCTGTAGATAACTCTACATTTCCTTTAATTCTTTTAGAGTTAATTTCAGCATCTAAATCTACACCCATGAACTCTAAACCATGTAAAACTTCTCCTCTAACTTTACCAGAATTTTCTCCAATTCCTCCAGTGAAACATATAGCATCTACTCCACCCATTTGAGCTGCGTAGTTACCTACATATCCTCTGATTTTGTAAGAGAACATATTTGCTGCTAATAGAGCTCTTTCATTTCCAGCTGCTGCTGCAATTTCCATATCTCTACAATCTGAAGATTCTCCAAATATTCCTTGAATTCCAGATTCTTTGTTCATTCTAGAATCCATCTCTTTATCTGTTAATCCTCTTTTATTTTTAATGAATAAAACTGCTGCAGGATCAATATCTCCACATCTAGTTCCCATCATTATTCCTTGTAATGGAGTTAATCCCATTGTTGTATCAATACATTTACCATCTTTAACAGCAGATATTGATCCACCGTTTCCTAAATGACAAACGATTATTTTTGAAGTTTCTGGATTTCCTAATAACTCTTGAGCTACTCCTGAAACAAATTTATGAGATGTTCCGTGGAATCCATATTTTCTAACTTTTAATTCTGTGTAATCTTCGTATGGTAATGCATACATGTAAGCTTCTTTAGGCATTGTTTGATGGAATGCTGTATCAAATACTCCTACATTTGGCTTTCCTGGCATTAATTCTTCCATAGTTTTGATTCCAATTATATTTGCAGGGTTATGTAATGGAGCTAACTCTGAACAAGTTTCTAAAGCATCCATAACTGCATCTGTAATTAATACAGAACCAGCAAAATCTTCTCCTCCATGAACAACTCTGTGTCCAATAGCGTCTACTTCTTCTACTGATTTAATTACTCCATATTCTGGACTTGTTATTGCTTTAATTACTAAATTTAAAGCTTCTTTATGAGTTGGCATAGCCTCTTTAATTTCGATTTCGAAATCATTTGCTGGAGCTTCATAATCCATTTTTGATCCTTCGATTCCTATTCTTTCACAAAGACCAATTGCAAAAACCTCTCCTGATTCAGGATTGATTAGTTGATACTTTAGAGATGAACTACCACAGTTAATAACTAAAACTTTCATTAAATTCTACCACCTTATTTTTTATTTTATGTTAACTGAAAATTACTTTCCAGCTTGTGCTGATGTTATTGCTGTTAAATCAATAATATCTTTTACTGAACATCCTCTAGATAAATCGTTTATTGGAGCTGCTAATCCTTGAATTAAAGGACCATATGCTTCAGCATTTGCTAATCTTTGAACTAATTTATATCCAATATTTCCTGCTGCTAAGTTAGGGAATATTAATACGTTAGCTTTTCCAGCTACTCCTGATGTAGGTGCTTTTTTAGCTCCAACAGATGCTACTAATGCAGCGTCAGCTTGTAACTCTTCATCAAATTTGAATTCAGCATTTCTTTCTCTTAAAATTTCTCCAGCTCTCTTAACAACATCAACTGAATCATGCTTAGCAGATCCTTTTGTTGAGAATGTTAATAATGCTACTCTTGGATCTAATCCAGCTACTGATGCTGCTGTTGCTGCTGCTTCTGTAGCTATATCTGCTAATTGCTCAGATGTTGGCTCAGGAATAACTGCACAGTCTCCAACTACTAAAATTTCTCCATAAGTATCTACATTATATTTTAATTCTAACATCATTACAGATGAAACTGTTTTTAATCCAGGTTTTGTTCCTACTACTTGTAATCCAGCTCTTAATACATTAGCTGTTGGTGAATCTGATCCTGAAACCATTCCAGAAACGTCTCCCATTTTTACCATCATAGCACCAAAGAAGTTAACATCAGTTGTTAATGTTTTTTCTGCTTGCTCAGGTGTCATTCCTTTTTTAGCTCTTAATTCACAAAGCTTTTCAACATATGAAGCTAATTTTTCAGATGTTTTTGGATCTACAATCTCAACACCTTCTAAAGATACTCCGTATCCTGCTGCTGCTTTTGTTATTTCATCAACATTTCCTATTAAAACTGGAACTGCTACTTTTTCCTCTACGATTCCTGCTGCTGCTCTGATAACTCTCTCATCAGTAGCTTCAGGAAGTACTATTTTGTTCCCTAAAGTTCTTGCTTTTTCTTTAATTTGAACGATTATGCTCACATTAAGCCTCCTTAAAAATTTATACATAATGCCTAAATAGTAATTAACCCATACTTTATTTGACTATTATTTTTCAAATATATATTAACAAATTTTATATACTTTTACAACAATATTTCGTTTTTTTTAACTATTTAATCAAAAATTGCATTAATATACTCTTTTCCATTAAACTCTCTTAAATCATCTATTCCTTCACCAACACCTATATATTTTATAGGTTTTTTAAGTTCATCAGATATACTAAACAGTATTCCACCTTTAGCTGTTCCATCTAATTTAGTTACAATAAATCCTGTTAATTTTGTAACCTCATTAAATACTCTTGCTTGGATAAGTCCATTTTGTCCTGTTGTTCCATCTATTACTAAAATAGATTCATAATCATCGTTATTTAATTTCTTCTTAATTATATTATTTAATTTTTCCAACTCTTTCATTAAATTATTTTTATTATGAAGTCTTCCAGCTGTATCAATTATTACTATATCAGCATTTTTTTCATCTCCAGCTTTTAAAGTATCAAAAACAACTGCTCCAGGATCTGACCCCTCTGGATGCTTTATCAACTCAGCACCTGCTCTATTTGCCCATTCTTCAAGTTGTTCTACTGCTGCTGCTCTAAATGTATCTGCTGCTCCTATTACAACTTTTTTACCCTCTTTTACATATTTTGACGCTATTTTTCCAATTGTTGTTGTTTTTCCAACTCCATTAACTCCTACAACTAAAATAACATTCATTTTTTCTTTACTTACATCCAATTGAGTATTTTCTACTATTAAATAATTTGCAAGTACATCTTTTAAAACAGGATAAACATCTTCAGGTTTTTTTACTCCTCTATTTTTCACTTCAACTTTTAAATCTTTAACAATTTTTAAAGTCATTTCAATTCCAATATCAGATTGTACCAAGATGTCTTCTAACTCTTCGTACATCTCACCATCAACAATTGATTTTTCTGAAAATAAATTTTTTAAAGAACCAAAAAGACCCTCTCTTGATCTAAAAAGTTTTTCTTTCAATGATGAAAGGAAACCTTTTTTTTCAACCTTTGGTTTCTCTGCATAAAGAGATTTCTCTTCAGAGATTAACTCTTCTTGAAATTTTTCATTTTCTAAAACAACTTTTCCTGCTATTTCTTCCTCTTTTATATCTTCTTCTTTTTTATTTTTTTCTAATTCTTTAATATTTTCTAGCTCTTCATCTAAAATTTCTTCTTCTAATTTTATATGCTCTTTTTCTAGTTCTTCCTTTTTTTCCTCTTTTTTTCTCCCAAAAAGTCTATTAAAAAATCCCATATTAAAATCCTCCGCTTTTATTTAGATACTATATGTCTAACTGCTAGTATGCCCATCACTGCAGCAATATTTAATCCACTTCCGTATCCTGAGCTATCCCCAGCTGCATATAGTCCCTTTATATTTGTTTCCATATTTGCATCTATTGTTATTCTTGTGCTTCTAAATTTAATTTCAGGGAAGTATAACAATAAATCACTTGATGCAAATCCTGGTGTTATTTTATCATGAACTTCTATAAATTCAATAATATTATCAAGTATTCTTTTTGGACAAGCAAGAGATATATCTCCAGCTACATAATCCTCTGTTGTCGGAATAATATTTAATCTTGCTATTGTTTGATCAGTTGATCTTCTTCCAACTTTTAAGTCTCCATAAGATTGGACTAAAATTTTCCCATCAGTTAACATTGATGACATTTTAGCTATTGCTGTTGCGTATTCAAATGGTTGTTTAAATGGTTCTGTAAATGTTTTTGTACATAGCAATGCTAAATTTGTATTTTGAGACTTCTTATCTTTATAAGCATGTCCATTTGCTAATACAACATCATCACTATGTTTTTCAGCTGCAATAAATCCACTTGGATTTGAGCAGAAAGTTCTCATTTTATCTCTATATTTTGTTGTATGATAGATCATTTTAGCTTCATAGAAATTCTCATTAATATCTTTCATAACAATATCTGGAATTTCTACTCTTACTCCTAAATCAACTGCTCCTGTTTCATAAGATACTCCAGATTCTTCACACATTTCCATCAACTTTTTAGCCCCACTTCTTCCAAGACCAATTATTATGTTTTTTCCAAAATATGTTTCCATCTCATTTTGTTTGTTTAAAACATTTATACCTTTAATTTCACCATTTTCTATTATCAATGAATCAGCTGATTTTTCTGTAACAAATTCTACTCCTGCCTCTAGTAAATAATCAACTAACTTTGTATATAACTCTCTAGATCCATCTGTTCCCAAGTGCATAGTTGGAGTATCAACCAATTGTACATTATTTTCTATACATCTTTTTTTTATGTCTAACATAGTTTGATTATATTCAAGACCTGAAGGTTTTTCATCAAATCCAAAATCTTTATAAATATCTGCAACATATTTTATTGTATCATTTACTAATGATTTACCTGTTAGTATATGAACATCTCCACCTACTCTATAGTCCATATTAAATTTTGAATCTGAAAATGCTCCTGCTCCTGATACTCCATATATTATAGCGCATGTTGGACACTTTACACATGTTCCTAATTTTTCCTTTGGACACACTCTTTGTTTTAACATTCTTCCTTTATCAATGACTAATACCTTTAACTCTTTATTTTTTTTTATAGCTTCATAGGCTCCAAAAACCCCCGCTTGTCCTCCACCTAAAAAAATAATATCATACATCATATTCCTACCTCCGTTTACTGTTTGAACCAGTTGACTTTTTCTATATATATTTTATCTGGAAGATTTGGATGAATCTCTCCAGTATTTCCTTTTGAATCATAGTTCCATCCTCCTCTTTCAGTAATATTGCTAAAATCTTGTATATTATAAACTTTATTTGATGCTACAATTGAATTACTTCCATAAGTTTTTGCTAATATTTTTCTGCCATATACATCTGCAAAAGATATCATCTTTCCATTCTTATCTTTATAATCTAATAAATTTAAATTGTTATTAACTCCATCTTTTGATAAATTAGGATAGGTTCCAGTTAATTGATAATATTTCTCTAACGCTATTCTTATTTCTTTTGTATTTCTTATAGTTTCATCAATTTTATAGGTTCCAGTTAAATCATCTATTCCCCTCATAGCTAATGTTATAAACACAATAGTCACTATAATATTTATAATCCAATTTAAAAAAACTATTTTTCTATTCTCTCTCATAATAAAACCTCTTATTTTCTTTTTGGTTTTATAAATGCATCTCTTATTATTATCTCTCCATCTTTTGGAGCATAAACTTCAACTGATAATGGTCCTCTTTTTACAGATAACCAACCAAGACCTTTAAATACCAATTCTTCCCCTTGATTTACTGTATATGTTTTTGATTTTTTTTCTATTTTATCAAAAGCATCCTTACATTTTTCACAAGGTGGTGTTAAAAATCCATCTTTTTGTAATAACTCTTCTGCTTTTTCCATATTTGTTTCATGGAACATAACATCCTTTGAAGCATATAATGAGAATATTGGTGTTAATTCATCATCATTTAATATTCTTAACTTTACCATTCCACCCATTAATATAACTCTATCTTTTTGAACTTTAAATGTCTTTCTAGAAATTTCATTCGCTGGAATTAAACTTTGATTACACTCTTGACATACAAAATCTGAAAATCTTCCCTCTGGAATTAATCCTGGAGTATCTATTACTGTTATTTTAGTGTAAGGTATCTCTGTTTCAACACTTTTAAGTGTTGTTCCTGGGAATTTAGAAACAGTTCCTTTTTTAGTTCCTGTTAATTTATTAATTATGCTAGATTTTCCAACATTTGTTGCTCCTAGTATTAATGCCTTTGCTCCATTTGGATAGAAATGTTTAACTTTTTTTAGTATTCCATTTATTCCATAGCCATTTTTAGAACTTACAATAGCTACATCCAATGGGGAAATTCCCTCTTCTCCAAGTCTTCCTTTTACCCAATCTGCAACCTCTGAAGGATGTTTCCCATCAGGAATTAAATCTAACTTATTTATTACTATTATTGAATCCGTCTCTCTTAATATATCTAAAATTTCATCATCAAAAGAACCTTCAAAATCTATAATATCAAATACAGGAAGAGCTACATCTACTCCTACTAAGCTTCTTCTAACTTCTTCTCTATAATCATCTTTTGTCATTTCTACTGGTAAATATTCACCATAGTTTTTTATTTTAAAACATCTTTGACATAATAAATCTTTAGATTTCCCATCTAAAACTGATGTTGGTAAATACCCATTTAATTTTGGATTTTCTCCTTGTAATTCTATTCCACAACCTGTACATTTTTTCTTACTCATAAACTCTCCTTTAAACGTTACTTATATCTATTAAACTACTTCTTCTTTTTTTCTCAAGTGCATCTATATATATTTTTGTTGATTCTATATTACTGTGTCCTAACAACTTTTGTAATTGACTTATTCTCATTCCATGTTCTAACATATGTACTGCAAATGTATGTCTAAAGCTGTGAGGACTTATCTCTTTTGTTATTCCAACTTTCAAAGCATATCTGTCTATTAATCTTCTCAGAGATCTATCGCTCAATCTTCCTCCAGAAGCATTAACAAATAAAATCTCTTTTTTATATTTTTGTTTTAATTTATCTTTTTTTGCATTAACATATCTTTTAAAATATTCTTTTGTTCGTTCACTAAAATAAACTACTCTAGATTTTTTAAAGCTTGTTACAACAACTTCTCTCTCTTCTAAATCAAATACATCTTCTCCAAGCCCTAAAAGTTCTTGTGATGTTATTCCACTAGAGTACAGCAATTCTAATATTAATCTATCTCTTATTTGATGATAATTTTTCATTTCAATTCCATCTCTTAGCATATTAATCTCTTTTAAAGACAGAACTTCTGGTACTCCTTTTTCATAACTAGGAGAAATAATCAATAATGTAGGATCTTTTTTTATTTTATTATTTTCTCTTAAATATTTAAAAAACGATCTAAAAGATGATATCTTTCTATTTATAGATCTTTTTCCTACGTTCTCTTTTTGAAGTTCTATAAAAAACTCTCTAAATGTAAATGTATTAATGTCTTTTAATTCATTTAAATCTTTAGATTTTAAAATATAATCATTAAATTTTACTAAATCTATTCTCAATGATTTAATTGTATTTAAACTTTTACCTTCTGCAAATTCACAATAATATAAAAAATTCTTTATTTCTGTTCCTAAGTTAAGGGCACCCATTAATTATACTCCTTTTAGTTCATATCTTCAGATAATTTTTCTTCTAGATATTCTAAAGCTATAGTCGAAATTTTATTATACTTTTCTTTCTTATCTCTAATTCTCTCATCAAGAGATTTTATAACTCCAAAATTTGGACCCATTGGTTGAAAATTCTTTTTCTCTTCTGTTATATATTTTATAATAGCACCTATAGAACTTCTATCATCTAATATTAGTGGTTTTTTATTTTCAAACTTTCTAATAATATTTATAGCAGCTACTAATCCTGTTGCCATTGCACAAACATATCCTTCTCCACCAGTTATTTGCCCTGCAAAATATATATCTTTATTTTTCTTTAGATTTAATTCAGGTGTCAAAAGTTTTGTAGAATCTATAAATGTATTTCTATGCATAACTCCATATCTTACAAACTCCGCATTTTCTAATCCTGGAATCATAGAGAATATTCTTTTTTGTTCTCCAAATTTCAAGTTAGTTTGGAATCCAACTAAATTATATAATTTTCCATCTTTATCATCTTGTCTTAGTTGTACTACTGCATGATCCCATTTATCTCCTTCAGTTTTTGGATTTACAAGACCTTTCGGTTTTAGTGGTCCAAATAATAAAGTTTTTATTCCTCTTTGAGCTATTCTTTCCACAGGCATACATGCTTCAAACAATTTTTCCTCTTCAAATTGTTTTAAAGGTACTCTTTCCCCTGTAATTAGTGCATTATAGAAAGTTTCATATTCCTCTTGATTCATAGGACAATTTATATACTCTCCATCACCTTTTCCATATCTTGACTGATAATAAACCTTATCTTGATCAATTGATTCTAATGTCACGATTGGTGCTGCTGCGTCGTAAAAATAAAGATATTCTTGGTCTAACATTTTCATTATATCTTTTGATAAAGCTTCTGATGTTAAAGGCCCACTTGCCACTAAAACAACTTTATCTTTAGGAATCTCTTTTAGCTCTTCATTTATAATCTCTATATTTTCCATAGCTTTTAACTTTTCAGTTATTATTTCTGAAAATCCTTCTCTGTCAACTGCTAATGCTTGTCCTGCAGGAACCTTAGTTTGATCTGCCACTTCAATTAGTAAAGATCCCATTCTTCTCAATTCCTCTTTCATTAGTCCAGAAGCATTTCCTAAATGATCTCCTCCTAAAGAATTACTACAAACTAGCTCTGCAAATTTTTCGCTTTTATGAGCTTCTGTACTTACCTTCGGTCTCATTTCATATAATTTAACTTTAATTCCATGTTTTGCCAATTGGTATGCAGCTTCTGATCCAGCAAGTCCTGCTCCGATTACTATTACTTCTTTATCTATCATCTATTCTCCTTTATTATAACATATAAAAGTCTCGCCTAAAAAGGCGAGTCTCTTTAGTCTTTTTTATCTAATTTTTTTATATTCTTACATTCTGGATACCCTGTACAAGCTAAGAATTTACCCCATCTACCTCTTCCGATTTTAAATGGTTTTCCACACTTTTCACAGTTCCCAGCATTTTTTAAAATCTCTTCCTCTTCTTTTTGTAACTTATCCATTATCCATTTTAATTGAACAATTCCATCTTTTTCCTCTATTTGATTATTCATCAACATTTTTTTTACTTCTCCAGGAAGAGATAATCTTTCGTTATCCTCTTTAAAGTTTTCACTTTCCAAATAACTCCCAAATCTTCCTAACTTTAGTAAAAGTTTACTTCCATTTTCAAGAGTCACATCTGTAGGTTTTCCTAATTTGATCCTCATTTGTTCCTCTACTAATGCTTTTACAGTTATTATCCCTTTTTTTACATCTTCAAGTGGTATATTAATACCTTTTAATGAATATTTTTCTTTACAATTTTCATCATCAGGACATGCTAAATATCTACCAAATCTACCATTTTTCATAACCATAAACCCTTTTCCACAAGGACAAGGCATATCTGAAGTTATTATTCTATTTGATTCCTCTTCAACTTTAGCTTTATATTTAACAAGATCTTTAGAAAGTTTAGAATAAAAACCATCTAAAACTTCTACTAATTCTTTTTTCTTCTCTTCAAGTTCATCTAAATCATTTTCTAAAGATGCTGTAAATTTTACATCCATAATATCTTTAAAATTATTTTCTAATATATTCTTTACTTCATATCCAAGTTCAGTAGGTACAAAACTTTTCCCTTCTAAATTTACATACTCTCTTTTTTTCAACGTTTCTATTATTGATGCATATGTTGATGGTCTTCCTATTCCTTCCGCTTCTAACTTTTTAACAAGGGAAGATTCTGTTAGTCTTGCAGGTGGTTTAGTCCAGTCCTCTTTTATAGTTAATTTTTTTAATTTTAACTTATCTCCCTCTAAAATATTAGGAAAATCTCCAAGTGGAAGCTCTTCTTCATCTTTAAATACTTTATAATATCCATCAAATAATATTTTATTTAAAACTCCTCTAAATTGGAAGTCATCTTTTTCTACAATTACTTCAAATTGTTCATATTCCATTGGAGCAAGTTGAGATATCATAAATCTATCCCAAATTAATTTATATAATTTATATTGATCTGGTGTTAAGTCTTTCTTTATTTTTTCTGGTGTTAAATATATCTCTGTTGGTCTTACTGCTTCATGGGCATCTTGTATCTTAGCTGTAGTTTTCTTTACTGTTGCTTTCCCTAAATATTCTTTTCCAAAATTTTCAAGAATATAACTTTTAGCCATTCCTTTAGCCTCTTCAGATATTCTTGTAGAGTCTGTTCTCATATAAGTAATTAAACCCTTTTGTGTTCCATCTATACTAATTCCTTCATATAACCCTTGAGCTACTGACATGGTTTTTGAAGCTGAAAATCCAATATAAGAAGATGATAATTGTTGTAAAGTACTTGTTTTTAATGGCAATGGTGGATTCTTACTTTTTTTACTTACTTTTGATCCAATTACCTCATACTCTTTTTTCAGTGTCTCTTGAACACCAAAAACTATATTTTCATCAGTAACTCTTTCAAATCTTTTTTTCTTTATTTTATAAAAAACAAGATTCATTTTATTTTCAAATTCACCTTTTATATCCCAAAACTTTTCAGGAATAAACTCTTTTATTTTATCCTCTAAATCACATATTAATTTAAGTGCAACTGATTGAACTCTTCCTGCACTTGTATTAGAAGATATTGTTTTCCAAAGTAGTGGACTTATTTCATATCCCACAAGTCTATCCAATATTCTTCTAGCTTGTTGAGCATTTACTTTACCTAAATCTATTTCTCTTGGATTTTTTATAGCTTCTCTTATTGCTGTATTAGTAATTTCATTAAATTCAATTCTATTGGCTTCTCCTTCATTTAATTTTAATGTTTGAGCTATATGCCAAGCTATTGCTTCACCCTCTCTATCTGGGTCAGATGCTAAATAAACTTTATCAGATTTCTTTGCCAAATCTTTTAGTGTCTTTATTATATCACCTTTTCCTCTTATTGTTGAGTAACTTGGTTTAAAATTATCTTCAACATCCACTCCTATTTTACTTTTTGGTAAATCCCGTACATGCCCAAAAGACGCAGTAACGTGAAAATTTTTACCTAGTATTTTTTCTATAGTTTTCGCTTTTGCGGGAGATTCTACTATTACTAAATTTTTTTTTGCCACTTTTTTCACCCCTAAGATTATCTCTATTTTATATTATTCGTTTTTAATTATATTAGAAAATGATAAAAAAATCAACTTTCCTTGATTTTTCAAGTATTAATTCTTTCTTATATAACATCCTCCTGGCAAACTTTGAATAAAGCCTTCTAGCTCTAACTCCATCAAATAACTAAGTAACTCACCTGTTGATAAATTAATTTCACTCTTTATTTCTTCTAAATTCATCTTTGTCTTTAAAATGTTAAAAATTTTATTTTTTTTACCTAAAGGTAGTTTTTTTTCATTTTCTAACTTATTTTTCTGTTCCCAACCATATTCTAATAAAATATCTTCACCAGTTAATATTAATTTTGCTTTTGAATCTCTAATTAAATTATTGCACCCTTTAGACATAGGAGAAAAAATATCTCCTGGAATAGCAAATATATCCCTTCCTTCATCTAAAGAGAATTCAGTAGTAATTAAACTTCCACCTTTTAATGGACTCTCCACAATTAAAATACCTTTTGATATTCCAGATATAATTCTATTTCTTATTGGAAAATTATATGGTTTAGGTTTTGTTCCCAATGGAAATTCAGAAATCACTAAACCTTTTTTTTCTATCTCTAATCTTTCTTTTTTATTTACTTCTGGATAAAATATATCTATTCCACAACCTAAAACAGCAATTGTATTTCCATTAACTTTTAAAGTTTCTTTATGAGCTATTACATCTATTCCCATAGCTAAACCACTAACAATTGTTATATCCGCACTTAATAAGTCTTTTATTATTTTCTTAAGAGCATTTTCTCCATATTTTGTGTTTCTTCTTGTCCCTACAACAGATAAAATCTTTTCACTTTTTAATAATTTTATATCTCCTTTAAAAAATAAAAATAATGGAGGTTTTGATATTTTTCTCAATAATTCAGGATACTCCTTATCATTTAAACATATTAATCCTATGCTTTCCTCTTTCATATATATTTTTAATTTTTCATACTCTTTTAAATCTTTTTTCGAATTTTGTATTAAATTAAAATCTCTATCACATTTTAAAATAGTTTTTAATTTATAGGAACTTTCATTTAATAACTCATTATACTCTTTATATATTCCCATTAAAAATCTTATTCTACTACTTTTTAATCCTGATACTTTTAATCTATACCATTCCATTTAACCTCCATACTTATCGTGCATAAGTTGATGTTAACATTGTGCTAATCTCTTTTGATTGAGGAAATTTTCTTCTTCCATCTTGTAAAATTTCTCTCGCCATATTAATATTTTTTTCTGCTAAATAAATATCACCAAGAGCTAAATATCCTTCTAATTTTGGAGTATAATTCATATATACTTGAATATCATCAATTGCCTTATTGTATCTTCCAATATCTCTATAAGCTAATCCTCTTCCAAAGTATGCCTCTTGCATTGTTGGATCTAAACTAATTGCTACACTATAAAAATCTATTGCCTTTTCATAATCACCAATTATTCTATATGAGGTTCCTGCTCCAAATAAATTTCTTGCACTATTTATATTTGAACTAAATATTTGCCCTGCTCTTTCATATTTTCTTTCTTTAAAATATTGATCTCCCAAATAAAAAACCTCACTTTCATTTGAGCTTATAGACACTAAATAGTTTTTAAAATAATCTTCATATTCTTTTAATATAACAGCTGTTTCATCTCTATCCTTAGAGTTTGCAATCTCTGTTTCATATATTTTTATTTGTTCTGGCCTTTGGTCAATTCCCATAGCTAAAGAACTAAGTAATATACATATTACTAATATAAATTTTTTCATACTTTTGTTATCTCCTTTACTTCACTAATAATTTTACCTGATTTTAAAATATTTTCTATTTCATCTCCTACTTTAACTTGGGAAGAATCTTTTAAAATTTGACCATTTATTTTAGTTATACTATAACCTCTTTTTAATATTTCCATTGGATTTAAAGAGATAGCTTTTTCTACTTTTATATCTAGCATATGTTCATAATTTTTTAGTATCTTCCCCATTATATTTTCTATTTTTTCTTCTCTCTTCATTAATTCATAATTTTTCTCTTCAATTATATTCTTAAAGTTTTTTAATATATAGTTTTTCTTAAAATTATTTATTTTTTCTTCTTTTTGAAGAAGCGTTCTTTTTAATTCTTTTTCCAAATATATTTTTTTATCCTCTAGTTTTTTTTCAATCTCTTTTTTTACAGGAATACAAATCTCTATTGCTTGAGTTGGAGTTGCAGCTCTTACATCACCTACTAAGTCACTTAATAAATTATCTATTTCATGACCCACTGCTGATATTATTGGTTTTTTACTATTAAAAAATGCTCTAGCTACACACTCTTCATTAAATGCCCACAAATCCTCAACACTTCCCCCTCCACGACCTGCTATAATCAAATCTATTTCAGGAATTTTGTTAAGTGTTTCAATTCCTTTTACAATCTCCTCTTTTGCTCCAATCCCTTGAACTTTTGCAGAAAATATATATATATTTATATTTTCAAATCTTTTTCTTGTAGTATTTATAATATCATGAAATGCAGCTCCTGTATATGCTGTAACAACACCTATATTTTGAGGATATTTTGGAAGTTGTTGTTTATATAGCATTGAAAATAGACCCTCTTTTTCAAGTTTTTCTTTTATTTTTTCTAACTTAGAATACATCTCTCCAAGTTTATCCTCTTTTTCTATATGTCTTACTAAAACTTGAAAGTCTCCACGGTTTTCATAAAATCCAACATCACCAAAT
>SAMEA5043655__coassemble_66_pt1 | contig 26084 bp, 25 predicted proteins | sample SAMEA5043655__metabat2_low_PE_003 | metagenome-assembled genome bin SAMEA5043655 (sample SAMEA5043655) | Gadus morhua
TCTCCATCTATACTTTCATGAAAAGCTTCTACTGTTGATGAACTTAAAAATGGAATATATTTTATATCTTCTATCTTTTTTATTACTTCATCTTTTTTATAAATAACTTTTTTAGTTTTATATACTTCTAATTTCTCAAATTTTCTATTGTATTCTTTTGTCCAAACATCAACATCTGCTGGTGATATATCTGATGTTACAAGTAATATTTTATCTCCATCTTTTGAATATTTTAAAGTCTCCTTTGCAAGCTCACTTCCCAAATATTTTTCTGGTCTAAAATCTGGAATAATTTTATACTCTTTTAAAAGCTCCTCTGTTTTCTTTCCAACAACACCTATTTTTAAATTCCCTAAGCTTCTCATATCTTTTAAGTTTTCCATAAAACTTCTTACACCATTTGTTGAGTTAAATAATAATACTTTATACTCTTTTAAGTTTTCTTCATTGAAATTATATATATCTTCTATCTCTATAAAAGGTAACTCTCTAACTTTAGCTCCTTTTATTCTTACTTTTTCACTAAATTTTGAAGCTTGTTTTTTATCTCTTGTTACTAAGATACTTTTTCCTGATAACTCTTGCTCTTCAAACCATTTAAAAGTATCTCTCATTTTTACAACTTCACCAATTATAGTTATTGCTGGAGGTACTATTTTTCTATCTTTTGCTTTTTCTAATATATCTTCTAAAGTTCCTGTAGTAACTCTTTGATTATCACTTGTTCCTTTTTCTATTATAGCTATTGGTGTTTTAGGATCTTTCCCATTTTTTATTAAATCATCTTTTATTTTATCAAGATTTTTTATTCCCATTAAAAATACTAAAGTTCCCTCTAATTTTCCTATTGTTTTAAAATCATGCCACTCTCCATTTTCAGCAGTATGACCTGTAAAAACATGGAAAGATTTAGATAATCCTCTATGAGTTACAGGTATTCCTGCATACTCTGGCACTGCAATTGATGAACTTATTCCTGGTACAATTTCAAAAGGAATAGAATATTTTACTATCTCTTCTATTTCCTCTCCGCCACGACCAAAAACAAATGGATCTCCACCTTTTACTCTAGCTACAATCTTTCCTTCTAAAGCTTTTTTTGCTAAAGTCTTATTTATTTCATCTTGAATTAATCCACCTTCAGTATTTCCCTTACCTAAATAAATTTTTTCAGCTCCATTTTTAGCTAAATCTAATACCTTAGGATCAATTAATCTGTCATATACAATACAATCAGCTTCCTCTATACATCTTTTACCTTTTAAAGTTAAAAGATCTATATTTCCACATCCTGCACCTATTATATAAACTTTCCCCACTGCTTTAACCATTAATTTTCTCCTTTATCTTTTCTGCTAATAAATGAGCTATTTTAAGTCCCATATCTTCATTCTCTTCAACTTCTGATTTGTACATTATATCATTTTCACAAAATACACCTTGTAGCTTTATTTTCCCATTAATTTTACTTCCAGTACATCCCATAGGTGTGTGGCATCCTCCATCAAAAATCTTAGAAAACTCTCTTTCTATATTTACTATTTCTTCTATCTCTTTATTATGAATTGTTAATAATATATTTTTTATAAATTCATCATTTTCTCTACACTGAATATATAGCGCTCCTTGAGCTGGTGCTGGCATCATTAAATCATAACTAAGTTCCTCTGTAATTCTATCTCCAAGGCCCACTCTTTTCAGTCCTGCTGCTGCTAAAAGAATAGCATCATATCCACCTTCATCTAATTTTCTTAATCTAGTATGAATATTTCCTCTTAATTGTTTTATTTGTAAATCTGGTCTTAAAGTTTTTAATCCCATAGTTCTTCTTAAAGAACTTGTTCCTACAATTGCCTCTTGTGGTAGATCTAATAATTTTATATTATTTTTTGAAACAATAACATCTCTATTATCCTCTCTATCTGGAGTAGCTCCACATATTAATCCCTCTGGTGAAACTATTGGCATATCCTTCATCGAATGAACTGCTAAATCTATTACCCCATCTAAAAGTTCTTGTTCTATTTCCTTTGTAAAAAAACTTTTTAATGATTTATCACTGTTATTCCAATTACTAACTAAATCTTTATCTCCACTTGTTACGATAATTTTTATTTCAAACTCTTTATCTGGAAAATTACTTTGTAATTTTTTCATTATCATTTCACTTTGAGCCAATGCCAGTATACTTCCTCTACTACCTATCACTATTTTATTTTTCATTTTATGCAATCCCCTCTTTGTATTCAAACCATTTTTTTAAATTTAACATTTGATCTCCTAGCATGTATTCATATTCATGCAAAAGATTCTCTCTATTTTCTAAATTTTCGTAGTAGACTCCCCAAACATCATCTATATTATATAAATCTACATTTGGTAAATCCTCTATGCCCTCTTCTATATCTCTAGGAACTGCCAAATCTAAGAATATATATTTTTTATTTATATCCATATTTTTTATAAAATCATCTTTTTTTATTACAATATGTGGTGCTGATGTTGCAGATATTATAATATTACTTTTTACTGCTTCTTCTAGTTTATTTTCAAAACTTATAACCTCAGCATTATATATATCTTTAACCTCTAAAGCTTTATGATAACTTCTGTTTGTTATTGTTAAGCTTTTATACTCTTCTTTTTTTAAAAGACCCATTATATCCTTTGCTAAATCTCCAACACCTAAAATCAGAATTTTTTTATCTTGTAAAGTTTTTAATTTTAACTTTATAAATTTTAAAGATATAGCTTCTAAAGATAAAGCATTATGAGCAATTTTACTTTTATTTCTAAATTTTTTACCAAGTTCTATAGCTTTATTAAAAATAACATTTATATTTGAACTTGAAACTTTCATTTCTGTAGATGTATTTTTAGCTTTTTTTATTTGAGCTAAAATTTGATCTTCTCCTTTAATAACAGATTCAAAACCGCAAGTTACTCTAAATAAATAATTAACAGCTTCATGACCATTTTTTATAAATATATTCTCAATATTTAAATCTTTTTTTAGTTTTTCTATTGAATAATTTTTATCTAAATCTAAATAATACTCCACTCTTAAGCAAGTTGATAAATTTACATATCCTTTTATTTTTTCTTCTAAAAATAATTTTTCTATTTTTAAAATAATATTATTCAATATAAACTCTTCTCTTTCTTTTAGATTTAAATTTTTATGACTTATTCCAAAAACAATAAAATTTTTAAAATACATATCATTTCCTCTTCCTTTATTTTATTAATCTCTTATATTATAGTACTTTTTTTCCTTTTTTTTAAGTACATTTTTCATTTAAATATATTATTTTTGAATATATTTTGCATTTTATATTCTAAAAAGAAATAAATAGTGTGATTTCAATATATTAAACAGTATAATTTTACAAAAAATAAAAAAGAATACGCCATAAAAGACGTATTCAAAATATTTATCTTAATCTTAGTAGTTTGTTGGTTGAATCATAAAGTGAGCTTGTGGATGATTACATACTGGGCAAACCATCTCTGCAGAATCTCCCTCATGTATATGTCCGCAGTTAGAACACTCCCATTTTTGTGGGAAATCTTTTCTAAATACTCTATCTTCTTTTATATTATCTAATAACTCTTGGTATCTTGTTTCATGAGTTTTTTCTATTTTTCCTACAGCTTCAAAAAGATTAGCTAAATCGTCAAATCCCTCTTCTTTTGCTGTTTTAGCAAATCCTGCATACATACTAGTCCATTCATAATTTTCACCAGCTGCTGCTTCTTTTAAATTTTCTAAAGTTGATTTTATTGATCCACCTTCTAAATATTTAAACCAAATCTTAGCATGTTGCTCTTCATTATGAGCTGTTTCTTCAAATATTCTTGAAATTTGAACAAATCCATCTTTTTTAGCTTGGCTTGAAAAATAAGTATATTTATTTCTAGCCATTGATTCTCCTGCAAAAGCTTCCCATAAATTCTTCTCTGTCTGTGTTCCTTTAAAATCTTTAATTGCCATGTTATTTTCCTCCTGTAGAAAATTCTAATATCATTTTCTGTAGTGTGCTTAACTACAAGACAATATTACTCCTACTTATAAAATAAGTCAACAAAAAATTTATCTTTTTCCTTTTTTAGAACACTTGCATTCCAATAAAAAAGCACCTGTAATTTAGGTACTTTTAAATTTTATTAAAAAATATCGTTAAATAATTTTTTAAATTTATTGGTGTTTTTATTATATTTTTTATTTCTAATATCTCTTCTAATTTTTTACTTTTTTTATCAATTAAATTAATAGAATAATCTAATATAAGTTTAATATCTTCTCTATTTCCACTATTTTTTAAAATTTCTTCTATAAAATAACTTTTATCTACTAATGTTAAATACTCTCTAATGTTCATAAAATCTCTAATGTTTTTATATATTTCAACTTTATATATTAAATCCTCTGTATCTAACCATTTTTTTAAATTTTCTCCAATATTTTCATATGAAGATACTTCCTCTAAATCTATATCTGTTCTTTCTTTAAATTTTTCAATCTCAAGTGCTTTCCCTTGAAAAAAACTATATTCATCAAGAGAAACTTCTAAATCTTCTTTTGTTTGAGATTTTATATTTATTAAAATACTTCTAGATTTTATAGTGGGTAAAATATTTAAACTTCCTGATAGTAAAATAAAGAAACTTCCATCATTAGGTTCTTCTATCATTTTCAATAGTGCATTGGCCGCTTCTTTTCTCATCTTTTCTATATTATTAATAATATATATTTTATTTTTACCTTCATATGATGTTATTGAATCTTTATACGCAAGAGCTCTTATACTGTCAACTTTTATTCCTGAAGGATCTTCTAGTATTTCTAAATCACCATGAGTTTCACTTTCAATTCTTATACAATTTTCACATTTTCCACAAAAATCATTTTTTAATTCTGAACAATTTAATCCCTTTGCAAAAGCTTTTGCAAATCTTTTTAAAAGTCCATTATCAACTCCATAAAATAGATATGTTCCTGCTTTTCTATTAAAATCCAACTCTTTTTGTAAAAATTCTTTTACTAAATCATTAGACACAATATCTTTAAACATTATCTTTCTGCCTTTTCTATTTTTCTTAAAATATTAATTTGTTCAAGAGCCATTCCCGCACCTTTAACAACACTTTCTAAAGGATTATCTGCTATTTTCACATTTAAAGATGTGTGTTTAGCTATCAACTCTGGGAAGCATCTTATTAAAGATCCCCCTCCAGCCATAACTATTCCTCTATCAATAATATCTGCTGCTAATTCTGGTGGAGTTTTTTCTAAAACATCTTTAACACAAGTTACAATTTCCATAAGAGAATCCATAATAGCCTCTCTTATTTCTTCTGATCCAACTGTTACTGATTTTGGTAATCCAGTTATCAAATCTCTTCCTTTAATTGTCATAATCTCTTCTTCTTCTAAAGGAATTGCTGTTCCTATTTGCATTTTTATACTTTCTGCTGTCCTATCTCCAATTAAAAGTGTATGTGTTTTTTTTATATATTTTATAATATCCATATCAAAGTTATTTCCAGCAGTTCGTATAGTTTTACTTACAACTGTTCCACCTAAAGATATTACAGCTACGTCTGTAGATCCACCGCCAATATCTACAATCATATTTCCTTCTGGTGCTGAAATATCTATTCCTGATCCAAGTGCTGCTGCTCTTGCTTCCTCTATTAAATATGCTTTTTTTGCTCCTGCTGATAAAGTTGCTTCAAGCACAGCTCTTTTTTCTACTCCTGTTACATCAATAGGTACACAAATCATAACCTCTGGCATAAACATAGAGAATTTACCAAAAGATTTTTTTATAAAATATTTTATCATTGCTTCAGTTATTTCATAATCAGCAATTACTCCCTCACTTAAAGGCTTTACAGCAACAATAGAATCAGGAGTTTTACCTAACATATTTTTTGCTTCATTTCCAACAGCCAATACCTTTCTACTCTCTCTTTCAACAGCAACAACTGAAGGCTCATTTAGTATTATTTTTCCATGCTTTCTACTATATACTAATGTATTTGCTGTTCCTAAATCTATTCCTATACTTCTGCTAAACCCAGGTAACTTTAACTTAAATCCCACCAGATATCACTCCTTATCCTATGTTTTTTTCTATTATATTTTGTATTTCATCAATTTTTCCCTCTGTATATAATGCTCCTATTAAAGCTTCAAAAGCTGTTGCTTCTTTATATTCCATTACTGTACATGATTTCGGAAAAGTTTTTATATTACTATTTTTTGATCTATTTACCAATGCTAATTGTTCCTCACTTAAAGTATCCATTATATTTTTTAAATATTTGCTTTGAGCCTTTGCATTTACGTGCTCTTTTACTAATTTGTTTAAGTTTCTAATATTATATCCTTTATTTATGAAAAATGTTCTTACGGAAAGTTCCCAAACACCATCCCCTAAATAAGCTAATACTAATCCATTAGCTTCTTTTAAATTTAAATTGACCATGTTGTTTTATCCTTCCCATCTTTTAATTTTATTCCCATTCCTTGTAATCTATCTCTAACTTTATCTGAAAAATCCCAATCTTTATTATCCCTAGCTTCTCTTCTTAATTCTAATAGAAACTCAACTAACTCACTAGTCATATTTCCAACTTGTACTTCCACTTTTAAAAGAACTCCAAGTACATCTTCCATCACTGTTCTTATATACTCTATAGTTTCCTCTATTATTTCTAATCCTTTAGCTGATATTTTTTCCTCATCTAAAGCTTTATTTAAGTCTTTTACAATTTCAAATATAGCTCCAATTCCTCCAGCAGTATTAAAATCTTCATCCATAACCTTTATAAATTTATCTTTTGTATTTTCTAAACTTTCTTTTAAACTTTCTAAATTTTCACCCTCATTAGAAACTTTTTCTGCTAATCTTTCTTTTGCTCTTGAAATAGCATTTTCTATTCTTTCAAGACCTGATTTACTTTGAATTAATTCATTATCAGAAAAATCAATAGGTTTTCTATAATGTGCACTTAGTATAAAGAATCTTATTACTCTTCCTTCAAAATTCTCTAAAACTTCTCTTAATAAAAAGAAATTTCCTAAAGATTTTGAAATCTTTTCACCCTTTATATTAATATATCCATTATGTATCCAATATCTTGCAAACTCTCCACCTGTTCCACATTTTGATTGAGCTATTTCATTTTCATGATGTGGGAATATTAGGTCTTGACCTCCGCCGTGAATATCAAATGTTGATCCTAAATATTTATTAGACATTGCTGAACACTCTATATGCCATCCTGGTCTACCTTTTCCCCAAGGAGAGTTCCAATAAGGTTCTCCATCTTTTGCTTTTTTCCAAAGAGCAAAATCAAGTGGATTTCTTTTGATTTCTGATATATTTATTCTAGCTCCACTTTGTAAGTCATCAATACTTTGTCCTGATAACTCTCCATACTCTTTTTTATAATTTTCAATATTAAAATAAACATCTCCTTGAGATTCATAAGCGTAATCTTTTTCTATTAATGTTTTTATAATTTTTATCATTTCTCCAATATTCTCAGTTGCCTTTGGTCTTATCATTCCCTCTTCTTTTAAGTTAACCTTTGAAGTATCCTCAAAATATGCATCTATATATTTCTTAGCTATATCTTGGAGAGTTACTCCCTCTTCATTAGCTTTTTTTATCATTTTATCATCTACATCTGTAAAGTTTTGAACATATTTAACTTTATATCCTCTAAACTCAAAATATCTTCTTACTGTATCAAAGAATATTGCCGGTCTTGAATTTCCAATATGTATATAGTTGTATACTGTGGGACCACATACATACATAGAAACTTCTCCTGCTTTTAGTGGTTTAAACTCTTCTAGTTCACCTTTCAAGGTGTTGTATATCTTTATCATGGCTCCTCCTATTTTATCTCTTTTAACATTTTAATTACTACCGATTTATTTGTTGTTCCTTTTATAGTCAATTTATTTTCATTTGCAATTCCAACTAATTTCAACTTAGCTACACTATCTATTTTAGATATTTTTACATCTATATCTCCATATAAAAATTGATTATCCTTTATTGTAGTTTTTTCAAAATCTTTTCCTACATGTCCTATTAAATTCTTAGAACTATTTATATATACCTTAGAAAAAATATCATCTAACATACTATTTCTAAAAAAATAATTTAAAAAAAAGAAAAAAGATCTTAACTCATTTTCTCTAGAGGTTCTTAAATAGAGTCTATTTCTTTTTAAAGTTCTTTCTCCGCTTAATCCATCATCAGTTATTTTATTAAAACTTTTAATTATATCATTTTCTCCACCTATTATTGATTTAAAAATAATATCTTTCTTTTCTACATCTCCTGTTAAAACTAATTCGTTAAATCCACCCAATGGATTTTTCCCTAAATTTACAACCACTATTCCCAAGTTATTTTTAGAATCTCTATTTAATATTTTAATAAAATCTAAACTTATATATTTTTCATTTCTTAAAATTTCTTCAATATCTTTAATTCTTCTAGCTATTAAAAAGTTTCCTCTTTCCTCTCTTAAAAACAGAGATGTTCCTTTTAAATACTTATCACTATATTCTTTTTTTAATTCATAAAATTCTTCTCTTTTATCAAAATATTTAGTTATCTCAAAAGAAAATATAGGATATAAATATCCAAAATTCAAAATACCAACAGGATTTTTCTTTCTAGAAACAAAATTACTATCTGAAATTATATATAATCCTTTTAAATGTTTTAATATTTTTTTTATTTTACCATCAACAGGAATATCTGACTTTTCCATCAATTGAATTACTTCATTAAAATTATCTGTATCTATAGATTCATTAATATATGCTAAATTCACTCTATTATTTAGATAAACTCTAGGATTTTCTTTACTTTTATAAAAAAATATTGATAACCCAACAAAACAGATAAAAACTACCAAAGTAAACTTTGTCTTTTTATTCATGGCTCTCCTCTTCATTCTATCTATTCTGTTTAATTCTGTTTAACTCATTTAAAACTAAGTCGAGTTTTACATTTTTACCTGATCCAGCAACTCTTGCTTTTGACAATTCTTTAAACTCTATAGAAACAACTGCTCCATCCTCTTCCAAAACTTTAAGTTTTTTTATAATTTCTCCATTTGGATTAATAGCAAAACTTCCACCCAAAAAGTAACTCCATCTTCTACTCCTACTCTGTTCGATACTATCCAAAAATTAGTATTACTTACTGTTGAAGCTTTTCCTATTGATTCCCATATATTTTGTATCTCTATCCCTTTATCACTCATTCTCAACGGACTATTAGCAAGTACATAGATAATATTTGCTCCGTCTTCACTTAGTATATATGAACTTGTTAAATGAAATACATCTTCACATATTAACATTCCAACTTTCCCATATTTAGTTTCAAAGGCTCTAATCCTAGTTCCCTCTTTAAAATATCTACCTTCATCAAATAATCCATAAGTAGGCAAATAAATTTTCCTATGAGTATGCTTTACCTCTCCATCTTCTAAATAAAATGCTGAGTTATAGTAATAATAATCTTCTCCTAATTCTACCGCACCAAATATTATTGATATGTCCTTTGATAACTCAAGCAACTCATTAGGTACCTTACTTATAGCAACATCATAAACCATCTCTTCTAAAAGATACCCTGTTAAAGATAATTCCGGAAAAATAACAACTTCATTCTTCTCTTCTATCTGTTTTTTTATAATTTCAATCATTAACTCTAAGTTTTTTGACACATTTCCTAAATATGGCTTTATCTGTGCTAAAAAAATCTTCATATTTCCTCCATTCTAAAGATATTTCAAATCTTCCACTGTTGTTATTTTTATATTATCATAATCTCCAAGTAAAAGTTTTATTTCCTCTCCAATTCTTTCCACTAAAGAGGAATCATCAGTTCCTAAATAAATATCTTCTTCTGCTTTTTTATATGCTCTTTTTAATATATCTCCTCTAAAAGTTTGAGGAGTATGTATTGCAAATAATTCATCTCTTTTAGGAGTAGATTCCACTACTCCTAAAGAGTTTATTTTTTTTATTGTATCTTTAACGGGAACCCCTACAACAACTCCTGCAATATCCTTATTTTTATTTAATATTTCTATTGATTCTTTAAAATATCTTTCTTTTAAAAATGGTCTTACTCCATCTTGCACTGATATTATCGAATCTTCTGAACATAAATCCAAAGCTTTCTTTATAGAATGTTGTCTTTCAGAACCGCCTTCAATAACTTTAATTACTTTTTTAAACTTATGCTCTTTACACTCATTTTTTATGCTTTCTATAAAATCTTTCCCTGTAACAATTATAATTTCTTTTACAAAAATTGATTTTTCAGCAACTTCCAATGATTTTATATATAAAGCTTTTCCATCAATCTTTAAAAATTGTTTAGGATAATCCAGCCCCATCCTTTTTCCAACACCCGCGGCTGCAAGTATTAACGTTACATTTTTTACTTCAGTGTCACCACTGTACATCCCAATCCTCCTTCATTATGTCCACCTGTTCTATAATCTTTTACATATCTAGATGTTCTTAAAAATTCCATAATTCCAGTTCTTAATGCTCCAGTTCCCTTTCCATGAATAACATATATCTCACTATACCCATTCATTAAGGCTCTATCCATATATGTTTCTAACTCATATATTCCCTCATCAACTAATTTCCCTCTTAAATCAATCTCTGATTTAACTCTAGTTTTTGTGTGAGCATTTATTGGTCTATACTCTTTTTTCTTAGCCTCTTTAACTACTTTTACATCATCCATCGATATTTCAAGTTTTAAAATCCCTGCTTGGATATTTAAAGTTTCTTTATTTAAATTAATTTTATTAACTATTGCAAATTGATTAATACTATTTACAAAAATTCTATCTCCAGCTTTATATTCTATTTTTCTAGCAACTTTAGCTTTCGATTTAACAGTTTCTATTTTTTCTTCTTGTAAAGATGTTCTAAGCATATTTAAACTTTTTTGAACAGATTTCATATCATCTTTAGTGTTATCTTCTTTTTGGATTTTATTAACTAAAGCTGCTGCTTTATTTTGCATTTCACTCATCATTTTATCAGCTTTTTCATAAGCAGATTTTAAAATTTGATTTTTTTCTTTTTCTAAAACTCTTAGTTTCTCTTCATATTCCTCTTTATCATTTTTAGCTTTTAATTTTAATTGTTCTACTTCTTCTTGCATTTTTTCAAGTTCCAATGATCTATCTTTTATATTTAAAATCATTTTTTCTACTTTTTTATCTTCATCACTAATGTAAGTTTTAGCTCTTTCTATAATTTGCTCAGATACTCCAAGTCTTTTTGCAATTGTTAATGCATTACTTTCTCCTGGTACTCCTAAAAGAAACTTATATGTAGGAGACAGCGTTTCTACATTAAACTCCATTGATGCTGTTTCAATATCCTCTTCATTATATCCATAAGCCTTAACTTCACTATAGTGAGTACTCACAAGAGATTTACATTTTTTATCTTTTAAGAAATCTAACACTGCCATTGCAAAAGCTGATCCCTCCATTGGATCTGTTCCTGAACCTAATTCATCCAAAAGAACTAACGAAGCTTTTGTTACATTTGTTAAAATTTCTTGAATGTTTTTTAAATGTGCTGAGAATGATGATAATGATTGTTCTATACTTTGCTCATCACCAATATCTGCATATACTCCATTAAAAAATCCAATGCTTGTTTTATCATCCGCTGGAATTGGTATTCCTGATAATGCCATTAATGTTAAAAGTCCTGCTGTTTTTAAAGCAACTGTTTTCCCACCTGTATTCGGTCCTGTTATAAGAAGTGTATTATACTTTCTTCCTATTTCAAAAGTTAAAGGAACTACCACTTTTGGATCAATAAAGGGGTGTCTTGCATTTACAAGTGAAACCATCTCTTTATTATTTATTTCAACTATTGAACATTTTTTATCTAATCCATATTGAGATTTTCCATTTAACATATCTAAATACATTATAGCTGATCCTATCTCATCTAATACCTCTGTATTTAATCTAACTTGATCAGAAAGTCTAAGTAATATCTTTCTAATTTCCTCTCTTTCTCTAACTTCTAATTCTCTCATTTTATTATTTAAAGAAACTATTGATATTGGCTCAATAAACACTGTTGACCCACTTGATGATCTATCATGCTCTATTCCTTTTAAAACCCCTTTAAAATCAGTTTTAACAGGTATTACGCTTCTTCCATCTCTTGTTGTTATAATCTTTTCCTGAATAGCCTTTGAATAATTAGGATTTGAAAATATTTCATCAAATTTTCTTTTAATATTCGCCACCATATTTTTTTTCTGATTTCTTAATTCTCTAATCTCTATTGAAGCATCATCTTTTATATTTTTATCTGGATCAATAGCTTTATTTATTAAATCCTCTATATTTTTTAAAGTAGGAATATTCGCAAATCTATTTTTTAATTCTTTATATTTATCTAATCCTTCTAATCTACCTTTAAATATTCTAAAAAGTCTAATATTAATATTCAGTGCCCATAAATCTTCTGTATCTAAATAAATTCCCATTAATTGAGCTCTTTTTGTTATATTTGTAATATCTAACATTCCATTAGATTCAAAACCACCATCGAACTTTAAAAAATCCATAAAATCATTTACTATCTCAAGCTCTCTTCTTAAAGAGTTTACCTCTTTAAAAGGTTCTAGATGTAATACATTATTATGATTTTCTTCTATTGCCATATATTGTGCCAACTCTTCTCTCAGTTTTTTAAATTCTAAAACTTTATAACTGTGAATATTCATCATTCATCACCTTTTTCTTTTATTTTTCCTTATTATTATACCATATTTAATTTTATTTATAAACTATTCCCAACAATTTTAAAAAATCACTTGAATTTTTCTTTACAGAATGGTATAATTATTTGCATGTTTATAATGAAAGCGAGGTGTAATAGAATGCAAAGATGTGAAATTACTGGAAAAGGAATTACTTTCGGATGTCAAGTTTCTCACTCACATAGAGTAAGTAACAGAATCTGGAGACCAAATCTTCAAACAACTAAAATCATAATCAACGGTGTTGCTGTTAAAGTTAAAGTTTGTACTAAAACTCTTAAATCTTTAAAAGGTTCTAACGAAGTTGAAATTATGCAAATTCTTAAGGCTAATGCAGATACTTTAAGTGCTAGACTTAGCAAAATATTAAGCAAATAATGCCTAATAAAAAAAGACAGCTTATTTAAAAGCATGTCTTTTTTTTATTTTTGTAAATAAATTTGAAATTTATTTACAAAAAAGAAAAAAGAGGTTGAAGATTAATCTTCAACCTCATATTTTTTACTTCTCTACTCTTGTATATGGTACAAGTGCAATGTTTCTTGCTCTTTTAATAGCTTTAGCTATCTTTCTTTGTAACTTAGCGTTAGCTCCAGTTACTCTAGAAGGATTGATTCTTCCTTTATCAGAAATAAATCTTTTTAAAAGATCTACATTTTTATAATCGATCTCTTCAGCTTTAACTCTTAATTTAGCTCTTCTTCTTCTGAATTCTGCCATTTTGATAACCTCCTTATTTGAGAATAAACGTAAACGTTTTCCTTAGTTTTAATTAGTCAATTTTAACAGTCATGTATCTCATAACTTCTTCAGTTATGTTAAGTCTTGACTCAACTTCAGTTAACTTAGTACCGTCCATCTCTAAAGTAGTTAGTACGTAGAATCCTGTTTTCTTCTTATCGATAGGATAAGCAAGTTTTCTCTCTCCCCACTTTTCAGATTTAAGGATAGTTGCTCCAGCGTTAGTTAATATAGTATTAACTTTAGCTATTACTGCTTCTCTTCCCTCTTCTAATATAGTTGGGTTGATGATGAACATTAATTCATACTTTTTCATTTTATTACCTCCTCCCTATGGTTTTAGCCCAAAATACGCACAAAAATGCTCTTATGATTTTGAGCAGGGTATTATTTATAATATCATAAAATAAATAAATTTACAAGTTTTTGTTTTAGTTACTCTTACCAGCTCTAATCCATGGAGGTAGGTCTAAATCATCTCTAATATCATTAGATTCCTCTATTTTTACTGTTTCTGGCTTTTTCTCTACATTTATAAAAGATTCAGTTTTTTCAGTTTCATCCCCAAAACTATTTGCTATTATTGTTACTTGAATTTTATCTCCATAAGATTCATCAGCAGTAATTCCAAACATGATATCTTCTGCTGTTTTTCCAGCAGCTTCTTTAACTATATTTGCAATTGCCTGTGCTTCCATTAATCCTAAATTAGATGATCCAGCTATGTTTATAAGAACTTTACTAGCTCCCATAATTGATTTTTCAAGTAAAGGTGAAGATAATGCTTTTTCTGTAGCTTTAGCAACTCTATTTTCTCCCTCTCCCTCTCCAAATCCTAAAACAGCCACTCCAGAATTTAACATTGTAGCTTTAATATCAGCAAAGTCTAAGTTAATTAATCCTCTACCTATCATTAAATCTGCAATCCCTTTAATTCCTATTTTTAGAATATTATTTGCTTCTTTAAAAGAGTTTTGTAAAGTTATTGTTTTTTCAGGTAATTCAAATAATTTATCATTTGGTATTATAACTAAAGAGTCAACATGTTTTTCTAAGTTAGCTAATCCTATATCTGCATTTTGCTTTCTTTTTTTTCCTTCAAATGAAAAAGGTCTAGTTACTATTCCTATTGTTAATACACCTAATTCTTTTGCTATTTTTGCAATAACTGGAGCAGAACCTGTACCTGTTCCTCCACCCATTCCTGCAGTTATAAATAACATATCTGTTTCTTCTAATAAGCTTCTTAATTTTTCAACATCTTCTTCTGCTGCTTGCTTCCCCACTTCTGGATCTGCACCTGCTCCAAGCCCTCTTGTTAATTTTTCTCCCAATTGAACTCTAATATCAGCTAGAGAGTTATTTAAATCTTGAGCATCTGTATTTGCTGCAATATATTCAACTCCTAACACTCCTGCTGCTATCATATCATTTAAAGCATTTCCTCCTGCTCCTCCTGCTCCTATTACCTTTATCTTCACTTCACATTCATTATTAAACATATTTTCACAACTCCCTTGTCTTATATAAAATTAGAAATCCATTTTTTTATTTTATGTATTGCCCCTGTTGTTTCTTCTTCTTCTTTTTCAAAATCCTCTTCAAAGTCCTCTTGTAAAAATATAGTATCTATTTTTTCTTGTGATACAATATGTTCCTCTACAACTTCTTCTTTTTCCACAACTACTTTATCTTCTTCTACTATTTTCTCATTTCTCTTTTTAAATTCATACTCTAATTTATTTAATAGTATCCCTATAACTGTTGACATTGAAGGATTTACATTTTCAAGCCCTCTCATTGGAAAAGGAGATACCTTTCTAACAGCACATTCCATTTTATTTCCAACCTTACTAAATATTTCATCAATAGCTACTGCTCCACCAGTAAAAGCAAGTCCCTTTCCTAAATAACCATTAAATCCAGATTCTTCTATTGTTTTATTTATAAAAGATATTAAGTCTCCTGTTCTTGCATCAATAATATTTTTTATATCATCAATCTTGAACTCTTTTTCTCCAACTTTTATAACACCATTTGAATACTCTTTTTTTCTTAGTTTTTCTAAAATCTCTTTTGCCTCTTTTTTAGGTATTTGCTTCAAATAACTAATATCATTAATAAAGTGCATTCCACCAATAGATAAAGATTTTGTATATATTATTTTGTCATTTTTATAAATTGCAATATCCGTTGCTCCCTCTCCTATATCAATTAAGGCAACTCCCATTTGCTTATCCTCTTGATCTAAAGTTGCTTTAGCTGATGCTGACGCATTTAAATATATATCCTCAACTTCTAATCCAACCTTATTCACAACTTCTATCATTTTCTCTATTTCAGATTTCTTAATAGTTATTAAATGAATATCTCCTTGAATATTTTTCCCCACTTGCCCAATTGGATTTTTTAATATTCCCGAACTATTCACTCTTACATTATAAGCCTCTTGTTCTATTACAACTTCATCTTCACTTAATAAACTCCTCTTAACTTCATCTATTAAATTATACATATCTTTTGCTGTTATCTCTTTTTCTTCAAAATCTAATGTAGCATGATCTGTTTTCGATACTATTCTATCACTACTAATTCCTAAAGATACTTTGAAAAAATCTTTAGCATTTCTTTCCTGTAATTCATTCAATGCTTTTTTTAGGCTTTTTTCTAAAAGATCAGAATCTTCTACTATAGATCTTTTTATTCCTTCACTTTGAACTTCAACATAGTCTAAAACTTTTAATTTTAGTCCTTCTGTACTTAACTCTCCTAAAATCAATTTTATTTTTGCGTTTCCAATGTCCAAAGCTAATTTTACTATATTATCTTGCATTATTCCCCTCCTCCTCTTTTATAAAAATATCCTTAAATCTAGCATCTATATATTCTATTTTTTCATTCTTTTTTAATTCATTATATAAATTCATAACTATCTTATATTTATCTCTTGTCACATTTATATTTGTTTTTATTCTTGTTCCATCTACTAACACTAAACAAACTAAATTTTTATTAATCACATATATTTGAGATATTTCATCTAAAAAATCTAAATCTTTAATTTTTTCCAAAATCAATATTAGTCTATCTTTATTTTTAGAATCTTTCAAATTTAATATTGGCATACTTTGTTTAGGATACTCGTCTATCCTTCCAAAAACAACTCCATCTTTAGACATTGTATATAATTTATCTTTATACTGTACATAAAATTCACTTTTTCTTTCTTCTACGTCAATTTTAATTTTATTTATGTTTTTTTTCTCAATATTAATATTTTCTATTCTTACATCTTTTAATAGTTTTTCTTTCAATTCTTTCAAATCAATATTGTTTATATTTTTACCTAAAAGTTCTTGTTTTACTTTTTCTAAATCTATAGACAATGTTGGGGATGTTTGAGAAATAACAACTTGAGATATATTAAAAATTGATTTGTTTTTAAACTCACTTTCTAATTTTATAATTAGAAAAGTTAGTGACATTATTATAGCAACTTTAAATATTTTTTTCAAGATTCTCTCCCCTTTTTACAATTATAAATCTACACTTTCAACCATAAACTTTGTTAAAGTATCAAATGTATATCCTTTTAATCCTGCTAATTTTGGAGCCAAGCTAGTTACTGTCATTCCTGGACAAGTATTTACTTCTAAGAAATATGCTTTCCCATCTTTTAATAGAAAATCACTTCTAGTAACTCCTAATAATCCTAATTTATCATGAATTTTTTTTGCCCATTCTAAAACCTCTTCATATATTTTTAAATCTATTTGAGCAGGACACTCATATTCAGTCATCCCAACTGTATATTTAGATTCATAATCATACAATCCTGATTTAGGTTTTATTCTTACTACTCCTAATTTTTCACTTCCTAATATTCCTGCTGTTAGCTCTTCCCCTTTAATATACTCTTCTATTAAAGGTTCTTTATTTTTTAAATTTTCCATAGCTAGATTTGCTTCATTTTCATTTTCACAAATATAAAGTCCCACACTTGACCCCTCTTTAGCTGGTTTAATTACAACTGGATACCCTTTGACATCTTTAACTTTTTCATATGTTTTTGGAATTCTAATTCCTAAATCTTTAGCTATTATTTTAGTTAATATTTTATCCATAGCCACTGCACTTCCTGTCATACCAGAACCTGTATATTTCTTTCCTAACATATCTAAAAGGCCTTGAACTCTTCCATCCTCACCATATTCACCATGTAAAACTAAATAGGCTAAATCAAATTGATTTTCTGTAAAAGCTGATACCATATTTTCATGTGTTAAATCTATTTTAAAGGCATTATACCCTTGCCCAATTAAACTATCTAAAACTGCCTGTCCACTTCTTAAAGAAACTTCTCTTTCTGATGTTATTCCACCCATAACTACTGCAATTCTCATTATGCCTATTCCTCCTAATTCTAATCGTTTACAATTATAATTTCTTCTTCTAATTCAATTCCTGTTTTTTCTTTCACACCTTTTTTTACTTCTTCTATTAATCTTATTATATCTGAAAACTTTGCATTTCCTTTGTTTACGATAAAATTAGGATGAATCATTGAAATTTGAGCATCTCCTACTTGTTTTCCTTGTAATCCTGAATCAATAATTAATCTTGCTGAAAATTTTCCATCTGGATTTTTAAAAGTACTTCCTAAATTAGGTTCATTTAAAGGATGATTTTCATTTCTTTTTAATTTGAATTTTTCTACAATATCCTTTTTAAACCCTTGAGAAAAATGAAATGTAGCGCTTATTACAATCCATTTTTTCTTTTTTATCTCTGTCACTCTATAAGAGATTTCAAGATTTTCTTTATTTATTTTTCTTAAATTTCCAAACTCATCTATTATTTCAACTTGAGTAATAGCATCAAAAATCTCTGTTCCGTGAGCTCCACCATTCATAAAGACCAATCCACCAACAGTTCCTGGAATTCCTGCTAAATTTTCTATTCCAGAATAATTTTTTTCCTCCATATACTCAATTAATTTACTAAAATCAAGACCTGCACCAACCTCAATTTCTCCTATTTTTATCTCTTTTATATAATCTATATTTTTCAAAGAAACAAAAGTTTTATCTAAATTTCCATCACCTAATAAAGTGTTTGTTCCATTACCAATGATAAAAATATTTTCCTTGTTTTTTATAATATCTAATACTTCTTCTTTACTCTCTATTTCAATATACTCCTTGGCTATCCCACCAATTTTCATATTAGAATGTTCTTTCATAAAATGATTTTTATATACTTTCATATTTTGTTTCTCCTTACATTTTGTCAACTATACTGTGGGCTAATGCTGAAACACTTCCTGCACCCATAAATAAAAATGTTACAGGTTTTTTCTCTTTTAATATTATCTTCTCTATCTCTAATTTATCATTTATAATAGAACAATGTTTGTGACCTATCTTTTCTTTTAGCCCTTCTAAGGTTACACCAAAGTCATTTTTTTCACCTGCACTATAAACAGGAAGTAAAATAACTTCATCTATACCATCGAAACTATTTTTAAAATCTTCTAATAGAAACTTAACTCTGCTATATCTATGAGGTTCAAATATTGCTACTGTTCTATTTTTTTCTATAGTTTTTGCGCCTTGAATTGTAGCTCTTATTTCTGTTGGATGATGAGCATAATCATCCACTATTTTTATAGTATCTGAATTATATAAAACATCATATCTTCTTTTAGCGCCTTTAAATAATGATAACTTCTCATTTATTCTTTTTGCTGTTATTCCAAATTCATTAGCTAAGTATATTACTGGTAATACATTTTGTATATTATGATTTCCTGGTATTAATAAAGCAAAAGTTCCAAACTCTTTACCTTCTATATATACTTCAAATACAGTTTTTTCATTTTCTATTCTTATATTTTCAGCATATATATCTGCTGTTTTATCAAAAATACTATATGTTAAAATGTTTTCTCTATCTTTCGTTAAATTTACTGCCTCTTTACAATCCTTACAAATTAATATCTCTTTTTTAGTTTGATTCATAAATTGAGTAAAGGATTTTTTAATATTCTCTAAACTTCCATGATTTTCAAGATGATCTGCTTCTATATTAGTTATAATTGAAATCTCTGGAAAAATATGTAAAAAAGAGTTGTCACTTTCATCAGCTTCAGCTATAAATATATCACTTTTTCCTCCACGTGCATTAGAACCTATTTCTGGAAGTATTCCTCCTACAACAATTGTTGGATCTATATCCAACAGTAGAGAACCTAACATTGAACTTGTTGTAGTTTTTCCATGAGTTCCTGCAACAGCTATTCCTTTTTCTTTATTCATTAAAAGGGCTAATAATTCTCCTCTTTTTAATATTTTAATACCTTTTTCTTTCGCTATTATAAGCTCTGGATTACTTTCCTTAATAGCACTTGAAGCAACTATTAAATCAACTCCCTCTATATTTTCACCATTATGTTCTGAATATATTTTTATTCCCAAACCTTCTAATTCCTCAGTTACGTAGTTTCTAGATAAGTCTGCTCCTAAAACTTCATATCCCTTTAATTTCATTATTTTTGCAAGTCCACTCATTCCAATTCCACTAATTCCAATAAAGTATATTTTTTCCATTAATTCCTCCAAATATCTAAACACTCAACAATTCTCTCTGCTGAATTACTTTTTTTCAAACTTTTAGCTTTTTTACTCATTCTCTTTAACTCTTCATCATCTTTTATTAACTCTAGAGATTTTTCTAGTGCTTCATTTGCCTTACTATCATTATACATTAATGCTGCTTCATTTTCTGCTAAAATCTGACCAACTTTATATTGTCCAACTTTTATTGAGTTGTAAGGAATTAATATCGCTGGTTTTTCCAATTGAATTAACTCAGAAACTGTTGATGCTCCAGCTCTACAAACGACTAAATCTGCTGCTGCCATTATATTTATCATATTATTAAAATAAGGTTTTATTATATCACTAACTTTTATTTGCTGATCTTCTAATTTTTCATTAATTTCATTAAAATTTTTATCTCCAGTTGCCCAATAAACTCTTAAATTTTTCTCTTTATAAATGTCTTTTAAATGTTTTATAACTGCTTCATTAATTGATTTTGCGCCTAAACTTCCACCTGTTATTAGAAGCACTTTTTCATCTTTTCCTATTTTTAGCCTTTCTCTCTCTTTTGTTTTATCCATATTGTATATATCTTCTCTCAATGGATTTCCTGTAACTAAAAATTTATGTTGATCTTTTATTGCAATCTCTTCATATGTTGCATCAAAAGCTAAAAAACATTTTTTTGCTAATTTATAAAATAATTTATTTGCCAAACCTAAATCAGAGTTCTGTTCTTGCAAATAAATCTTTTTTTTAAGAAGAAATCCTGCTATTAATGTAGGAATTGATATATAATTTCCAAATCCTATAATAATTTCTGGATTTTCTTCTCTTACTATTTTTATTCCCTGAAAAATAGATTTTATATTAGTGAATATTTTTTTAAAATTGTTAAAGGGATAAACATCTATACCTTTAAATTTATATCCTTCACTTGGAACTATATCTTTTTCCATTCTTGTTGAACTTCCAACAAAAACGACATCTATTCCTTTATCTTTTAATTTTTTCCCTACAGAAAGAGCTGGGTAAATATGGCCTCCCGTTCCTCCTGTTGTTATAAGCACTTTTTTCATTTTTTTCCTTTCTATTTAAAATATTTAAAAATAAGTTCTTTAAATATTTTTCCTCTCATTTCAAAATTTTTAAACTGATCAAAACTTGCTGTTGTTGGTGAAAATAAAACTATATTTTCAGCATCTTCTTTAAGATTTTCTTTTAATTTAATTACTACATTTTCTAATTCTTTCAAATTAAAAATTTTACTATTATCATAATTAATCTCTTTTAATTCATTTTCAAGTTTATCTGCTATCTCTCCTATTAAATAAACCTCTTTTACTTTTTCTTTAATTATTTTTGCCAGTGGTTTTAAGTCTAACTTTTTATCTACACCACCACAAATTAATATTGGACTATTATATGCTTCTATAGCAAATTTTGTTGATTCTATATTAGTTCCTTTAGAATCATTTACAAATTTATTTAAACCATAATTATAAAATATTTCCATTCTATGTTCTAAACTTGTTGTATTATATAAAAACTCTCTTATTTTATTATTAGATACTCCTAAATATTTAACAGTTGATACAATGAATAACATGTTTTCTAAGTTATGTTTTCCTTTTAATGATACACGAGATATATCTAGGATATTTTCATTTTCATAAATTAAAAATCCGTCTTTTATATACCCTTGTTGATTTTCCATTTTTTTATCTAATCCAATTAAAGAAATTTTCGATTTTATCTTTGGAGCCCTCTTCATTAAATTATCACAATTAACATTTAAAATAAAAAGATCCTCTTTAGTTTGATTATTTATTATATTGAATTTTGTATCATAATAATGCTCTTCATCTTTATATCTATTTAAATGATCTGGTGCTAAATTTATTATCATTGCTATATCTGCTTTAAATTCTTTAATATTTTCAAGTTGATAAGAGCTTAATTCCAATACAAAATAATCTGTTTTTTCATTTTCAATTAATATTTTAGAAAAAGAAACACCTATATTTCCACAAAATTTTGCTTTAAAACCTGAAAAATTCAAAAGTTCTGTTATTTTTGTAGTTACTGTTGTTTTTCCATTTGTTCCTGTTATAGCTATTATTTTTCCTGGAATTTGCTTTTGTATTTTATATCTATATCCAAGTTCTATTTCATCAATAATCTCTATATTCATCTCTTTTACTTTTTTCACTAATTCAGTATATGGTACTCCAGGACTTTTAATGAAAATATCTATCTCTTTTAACTTTTCCAATGCTTCTTTTGAAGTCATTGCTATTTTATCATCAACTAAGATAACTTCATATCCCATTTTTATTAATATATCTTTTGCTCCTAATCCACTTACTCCCGCTCCAAAAACCATCCCTTTTTTCATGGCCTTTTCCTCCTTAATTTTAAACAACAAAAACCACAGTGAAATCACTGTGGTTTGTTATAGTATACCTCTCATTCTTACTATTCCCAAAGCCATCATCCCTAAAAATAATGCAATTATCCAAAATCTCATTGTTACCTTTGTTTCTGGTAATCCTTTTAATTCAAAATGATGATGAATCGGAGCCATACGAAATACTCTTTTCCCTCTTATTTTAAATGAACCTACTTGTAAAATTACAGAAATTGCTTCTAAAACAAATATTCCACCAATAACTGGTAATAATAACTCCTGTTTTAAAAGTATTGCTACCACTCCTAAAATACCACCTAAAGTAAGAGATCCCGTATCTCCCATAAAAATTTGTGCAGGATAAAAATTATACCATAAAAATCCAAATCCAGAGCCAATTAATGCAGATAAAAAGACTGTTAATTCTCCTATTCCAATTGTATAATATAAATTCAAATGTCTACTTAATTCAATATTACCTGTGAAATATGTTAATATTCCCAATACTGTTGCACTTATTATTACAGGCATTATTGCAAGGCCATCTAATCCATCAGTTATATTAACTGCATTTGATGTTCCCATCAATATTAATGCTATCAATAAAAACATTAATATCCCACCAATATATAACGTGCTATTTGGTATCAGTGGATTAACTATTGAAAAATCCAATCTTTGATTTCCTGTTAATCCAAATTTATCTATAAAATACCATGTTCCTATAGAAATTAAACATTGGCCTAAAAGTTTTTTCTTTCCAGAAAGTCCTTTTTTGTTAACTGTAAATTTTTTATAATCATCTATAAAACCTATACTACTAAATAGTAATGTCACTATTGTCATAAATATGACAAACTTGTTTGTTATATCTCCAACTAAAAATACTGTAAATAGTGTTCCTAGTATTATTAAAATCCCTCCCATTGTAGGAGTTCCTTTTTTTGAAAAATGACTTACTGGCCCCTCTTCTCTTATTTCTTCACCAAATTTTTTCTTTTTTAAATATTTTATAAATGGTTTCCCAATCACTAAAACAAATAAAAATGACATTATAAAGGCTAAAAAACTTCTTAAATAGATTGATTTTAATCCTTCTAATGCTGTTGTACAACTTGCTAATAAATAAAGCATCTTAACTACCCCTTTAAATTATTATTTCTTCTAATTTCATTCCTCTTGAACCTTTAAGCAAAATTATTACCTCTTTAAGTGGTTGAATTATTTTTATCATCTCTTCTTTATCCGAAATATATTTAATTTTATCTGTCCTTAAGATATCTAAAGCTTTTTTCATTCTTTCTCCATAAATAAAAACTTTTATATCTTTCATTTTTAAACAATAATCTAAAATATCTTTATGATAAGCTATTTCATTCTCACCTAACTCTAACATATCCCCTAAAAACATTAGTTTATCCATCTCTGTTGGTAAATCTCTAAAAGTATCTATTGATGCTTTCATAGAAACAGGACTAGCATTATATGCATCATTAATATAAATTTTATCTGATTTATAAATTTTTTCAAATCTCATATTTGTTAATTTAATATTAGATAAACCTTTTTGAATCTCTTTTGTATTTAAATTCAATACTTTCCCCATAACTATAGCAAAGCTTGAATTTAAGCAATTATGTATTCCATTTAATGGAATACTATATTTTTCATTATTCAATGAAAAATTAACTCCTGCAAATGTTGAGATAACATCTGATATTATATAATTATTATTATTATCTTGCCCAACTTTTATTCCATTTAAGTTTTGCAAATAAAAATCATCCCCGTAGATAATAACATTTTCTTCTAATACATATTTTAAAAGTTCTGTCTTGGCTTTAAAAACATTTTCTCTATTTATTAAAAACTCCAAATGAGAGTCTCCTATATTTGTTATCACTGCAAAATCTGGTTTTGCTATTTCACATAATCTTTCTATCTCTCCAAAGCTACTCATTCCCATTTCCAATATAGCCACTTGATCCTCATCTCTCAATGAAAATATTGTAAATGGCAACCCTATTTGATTATTATAATTACCTTGAGTTTTTATACATCTATACTTTTCTGATAAAACACTAAATATTATATCTTTAGTTGTTGTTTTTCCTTCACTTCCTGTTATTCCTATAACTTTAACTTTTAAATTTTTAATATATATTTTTGCTAATTCTTGTAGAATTTCTATTGTATTCTCCACTTTAATAACTTTATCATCATTTATTAAAGATCTATTATCTCCAATAATCAGTGAAGCTCCTCTTTCAAGTGCATCATTAATATAATTATTCCCTCCATTAATTGCAAAGAATAAATCACCTTTTTCTACTTTTGAACTATCAATTTGAACTCCAGTCACTTTTTCTAGATCACGTTTAAAATATTTTCTTAAAATTCTATTTAATGTATCCAATCTTAATTTCCCCTTTACATGATTTCTCTACATTTTAACATTTTTATAGTCTTTTTTTCAAATTTTTTTTATCTCTTTTTAACTAATTCCTAATATTCTTAATCCATTAGAAATACACTCTATTGTTAATGGTAAATCTGGACCTACTTCTCCATCAATATCAGTATGATAATTTTCTGTTCCAACTATTTTAAGTTTTTTTGTTTGAAAATATTTAAAAGAATGAAACTCTTTTTCTAAATGAGTTTTTGTAGCTAAAGCTGCTGTCATTTCAGGAACATCTGTTATGAAGTCTGGCTTTAAAATTAAAATATCAAGTAATCCATCATCTACTTTAGCATTATATGCTAAAGGAAAATTACCTGCACATTTACCATTAAAAACAAGTATTGAAACAATATCAAGTAATGCTGTATATTCTTTACTTTCAATAATAATTTTCATTTTTTTTATTTTACTCATCTCTTTTATTCCATTTAGTATATATGCTAACTTCCCCATTGCCTTAATCATATTTCTATCTGTAGATTGAGAAATTGTTGAAAAAACTCCAGCACTTGCTATATTTATAAAATAATTATTATTTATTTTTCCTAAATCAATAAAACTTGCTTTAGAGTTTAAAATTTTTCTACAGGCCATCTCTATATTTTGAGGCATATTTAAAACTTTTGCAAAATCATTTGCAGTTCCTGTTGGAAGTATCCCTATTGGAATATCTATATCATTTATTTTTAATAAATTTACAAAACTATTTACTGTTCCGTCTCCACCAGAAATCAAAAAATGATCGTATTCTTCTATATTAATTAAAACATTATCTTTTTCACAATCTTTAGAAATTCTAAAAACATCTAAAATATAATCAAACTCTTGATAAATTTTAAAAATTTCATCTAATTTCTTTAAGATTTTTCCCCCACCAGATACTGGATTATATATTAATTTCGCTTTTTTTAATATTTTCATATTAGCCTCCAAAATATCAGTGTATAAAAAAAAGATTGGCAACTTCCTATCCTCCCAGGGGGCTGCCCCCCAAGTAC
>SAMEA5043655__coassemble_83_pt1 | contig 22391 bp, 23 predicted proteins | sample SAMEA5043655__metabat2_low_PE_003 | metagenome-assembled genome bin SAMEA5043655 (sample SAMEA5043655) | Gadus morhua
GTTCCGATATTAACGTGTGGTTTGCTTCTTTCAAATTTTGCTTTTGCCATTTGAATATCCTCCTGGTTCATTTATATTTCTTTTATTTATTCTTAAAAATCCGTTAAAAAAAAAATCCACACATATCCTTCAAACTGTTTCAGGTTAGTGTAGTATTGTGGTGGTGAGAGAAGGATTCGAACCTTCGAAGGCGTAGCCGTCAGATTTACAGTCTGATCCCTTTGGCCGCTCGGGAACCTCACCACATATTTAATTTTGGTACTCCGTAGGGGAATCGAACCCCTGTTTATAGAGTGAAAATCTATTGTCCTAACCGTTGAACGAACGGAGCATCCTATTGAATTTTAGTGGTGCCGCTTATCGGAGTCGAACCAATCACCTACTGATTACAAGTCAGTTGCTCTACCAGATGAGCTAAAGCGGCATTCCCTTTACTCACTTATAATTATACCCTAGAGCATAAAAAAAGTCAATATTTTTTTTAAAAAAAGAAGTAGAAAATTTTCTCTACTTCAATGGTTTCATTATTTCTTTAATTGAGATAATAATTCTCTATATTGTTTTATCATAACTTTAGTCATTCCTTTTTTTATAAACTGGTACCATTTAAAACTAACTGACTCCATTCCTCTTATTGAATCAGAGATCATCTTTGTTAAAAACTCTAATTCTTCATACGAAACTTTTAATTCCATTTGTCCTTTTATATCTGCTGTTGCTTTTACATAATCTAAAAATTGAACTATATTTGGTGTTGCATTATTAGTTGTAAATTGTTTTTTTACTTCTTCTATAAATTTTGATAAAAATTTCTTAGTACTTTTATCTAAACTTACTGAATATTTTCTTTTACCTTTCCCTATTTTATTAATAGAATTCATCATTCCGTTCATTACTGATGCTTGCTTCATTTGCATAGGATTCATATTATTTGTATTTAATTTCTGTGCCTTCATTATTTTCCTCCAATTTTATATTTTTCCAATAACCTTATCTATCTCTTCTTTTTTTATTGCTCCCTCTCTCAAAATAATTGGTAACTTCTTTGTTAAATCAATTATTGTTGATTCAACCCCTAAAGGAGATTCCCCTCCATCAACTAAAATATCTATTTTTTCTTTAAATTTATTATCAACTTCATCAAAACTTCTAGGCGTTTTTTCTCCTGAAAAATTTGCACTTGTTGTTGGTAATATTCCCCCTACAGATTCAATAATTTCTTGGGCTATTTTTAAATTTGGTATTCTCACTCCTACAGTCTCTCCATTTGAAACCATAATTCCAGGCACATTCTCTTTTTTGTTCAATATTATTGTTAAAGCTCCTGGCCAATATTTCTTAGCTAATTTTTCTAAAATTTCTTTTTTTTCATCTTCAATAATAGCAATTTTTTCTATATATTCAACTTTACTAATAAGAGCAATTAAAGGAGAGGTAAAGTTTCTCTCTTTTGTAGTATATATTCTGTGAATTCCCTCTAAAGAATTTATACTTGCTCCTACTCCATAAACTGTATCTGTTGGATACACTATAATATTTCCACAACTTAATTTCTCTTTTATTTTCTCAAAATTTATATTTTCCTTAGTAAAAATTAATCTTTCCATATTATATGTTCCTCCTTTATTTATAAATAATTTTATCATATATAAAAAAAAAAAGCTAGTATATACTAGCTTTTCTATAGGTTTTACTTCTTTTCAAATAATTCTGATACAGATTCATTATTAACTATTCTTCTTAAAGCTTCCGCTAAAATTTCATCTACAGAAATCACTTTGATTTTATCTATTTGTTTTGATTTTGGTAATGCTATTGAATCTGTTACAATAATCTCTTTTAAACAAGAGGCTTGTAATCTTTCAATTGCTGGGTCCGAAAATACCCCATGAGTACAACATGCATATGCTTCAATAGCTCCTCTTGCCATTATAGCTTCTGCACCATTTGTTATTGTTCCTGCAGTATCTATCATATCATCGATGAATATTGCAACTTTTCCTTCTACTTCTCCAATAAGATTCATTACTTCTGACATATTTGGTTTAGGTCTTCTTTTATCAATTATAGCTATTTTACAATCTAACCATTCAGCTAATTTTCTAGCTCTTTTTACTCCACCAACGTCTGGAGATACTACTACTACATTTTCTCCATATAAACCCTTCCCAACAAAATGTTTTGCTAATAAAGGTAATGCTTGCATATGATCAACTGGAATATCAAAGAATCCTTGAATTTGATCTGCATGTAAATCCATAGTAACAACTCTAGTTGCTCCTGCAGTTGTTAATAAGTTTGCTACTAACTTAGATGTAATTGGCTCTCTAGGTCTTGATTTTCTATCTTGTCTAGCATAACCATAGTAAGGAATAATTACATTGATAGATTTTGCTGAGGCTCTTTTTAATGCATCAATAAAAATTAAAAGTTCCATAATGTTTTCATTTACAGGTTCAGATGTTGATTGAACAACAAATACATCTCTTCCTCTTACTGTTTCATCAATACAAACATAAACTTCTCCATCTTTAAATCTAACAATTTCAACATCACCAATTGGCGTCCCATATTTCTTAGCAATCTTATGAGCTAACTCAACATTTGATGTCCCGGCAAATATTTTTACCTCTGATTTTTCCATTTTCTCTATTTCCTCCAGTTAAATTTGATAACTTGTTTGCTACGCGATACTGCTAATGCATTTTCAGGAACTTCTTTTGTTATTACCGATCCTGCCCCAACCAATGCATTATCTCCTATTACTACAGGAGCTACAAGCATTGTATCACTACCTATAAATGAATTTTTTCCAATTTCTGTCTTGAATTTATTTTTACCATCATAGTTACAAGTTATTGTCCCTGCCCCTATATTTGTATGCTCTCCAACTACTGCATCACCTAAATATGTTAAATGTCCAGCCTTAACACCTTTTTCTAAAGTAGATTTTTTTACCTCTACAAAATTCCCTATATGAACTTCCTCTTTTAAATGAGACTTGGGTCTTAAATGGGCAAAAGGTCCAATTGTAACTTTATCTTCTACAATACTCTCTTCTAATACTGAACTTTCCACTCTTATATTATTTCCAAGCTTACAATCTATTATTCTTGTATTTCCTAAAATTTCACAATTCTCACCAATTGATGTATCTCCTTGTAAAAATACACCTGGATATAACACTGTATCCTTTCCTATTGTTACTGTTTCTTCTATATAAGTGTTATTTTGATCTATTATAATAACCCCATTTTCCATATGGTACTTATTTATTCTTTCTCTCATTATTCTGTTAGCTTTTTCAAGTTCAACTTTAGAGTTTATTCCTAAAATTTCGTTATTATCTTCTAGAATATAAGTTTTTACTTTTTTACCTTGAGAAACATTTATTCCAACAACATCTGTTAAATAATATTCTCCATTCTTATTATTGTTTGTTATTTTAGATAAAGCTTCTAATAACTCTTGTGTTTCAAAGCAATATACTCCTGCATTTACTTCTTGAATTTTTCTCTCTTCTTCAGTTGCATCTTTTTCTTCAATAATAGCTTTTACGTTATCATTTTCTTTTACTATTCTTCCATAACCAAATGGATTTTCATAAATTGATGTTAATATTGTTGTTACTGCTCCTGATTTTTTATGCTCTTTATATAAATTTTCCAATGTTTCTCTTGTCAATAAGGGTGTATCTCCACATAAAACCATAACAGTTCCTTTATGATCTTTTAACTTTTCTTGGGCTTGCATTACAGCATGACCTGTCCCCAATTGTTCAAGTTGAACAACATGCTCTACATCTTCCAATACTTTTAAAATTTCTTCTTTTTTATGACCTAAAATTAATATATTATTTTCAGATCCAATTGTACTACAAATATCTGCAATTTTTTTTACCATTGGTACACCACAAACTTTATGTATAACTTTTGGTAAGTCAGACTTCATTCTAGTGCCTTTTCCTGCAGCCAGAATTAACGTTTTTAAACTCATAGTATCCTCCAAATTTTTAGCCTTTTATATTGTACCATACGATATAAGTATTTTTCAAACGATTTTCTTTTATTATTGAAGTTTTTCATATGCTTCATTTATCTCTTTAAACTTTTTCTCATGAAAATTTCTAGTTTCTTCCGAAGCATTGGCATATTTATCAGGATGATGTTTCTTCGCTAACTCTCTAAATGCTTTTTTTAACTCCTCATGTGTTGCGCCTTCTTCAACTCCAAGAATTTTATAATACTTACTTTTATCCTCATAAGCACCAAAAGGATTGTTTTGTTGATGACCTCCTCCTTGGTATCCTCCACCATAAGATTGTCCACTTTGATTTCTAAACATATCTTCAAAATCTTTTTGAGTATATGTTTTATAGTAATAATTTTTCTTTTTATTTGGATTATTTTTATTTCTAAAATAATTTACCGCTATTATTATCAATATAATTGGAAAAAATTGAATTATTATAAATCCAAAAAAAGATACTAGTAACATAAGTACAAATAGTACTGGTAATGCGTTAATGGCTCTTGTCATTCCAAAAAATATTGCTATTATAAAAAATATGGCAAATGTTAATCCTATTGCTAATGTTATCATTTCAACTCCTCTTACTAAATAATACATATAAAATAAGGGATAGAACTACTATCCCCTATTTTAATTATTCTTATTTTTATCTATATTTTCTTTTAATTCTAAAATCTTCTTTTTAATTTTTTTATCTCTAGGATCTATTTCAAAAGCAGCTATATATTCTACTAAAGCTTTACTATACCTTCCTAAAGCTTCATACTCTTTTGCAAAATCCAAATGAGTTTTATACATATCTAATCCTAAAAATATGGAAAAATCATAACTATTTATAGCTTCTATAATTTTACCAATTCTAGAATAAGCATTTCCTAGTAAAAAATGTACAAAAGAATCTTGTGGACTTTCATCTAAAAATTTGTTAAAAAACTTTATTGAATCAGAGTAATTTCCAAGTTCATAATTTAAATAACCTAAAAATCCAATAGATATTTCGTTCTTTTTTCCACTTTTATAAAGCTTATCCCAAAGTTCTAATGCCCCCTCACAATCCTTTTTGTAAAACAGTACCATTGCTAACTCTTCTAGTTCATCTAAATCATTCGGCACTGTTAAAAGATTGCATCTTATGTTTTGTTCACGTTCGAATAAATCTGTTTTTATATTCTTCGTTCTATTTAATATCTTTCCTCTTAGCATTTTAATCCCCCTTAGGTCTTTTAAAATTACTCTTTAGGGCATTATATCATATTTCAAGGTTTTATTTAAGTGATTTTAATATAAAAAAAAAGAGCATATGCTCTTTTTTATCTTATAATGCAGCTTTTGCAGCGTCTGCTAATTTAACAAACTCAGCAGCATTGTTTAATGCGATATCAGCTAATACTTTTCTATCTAACTCGATTCCTGCTCTCTTTAATCCGTTCATTAAAGTCGAGTAAGTTAATCCGTTGATTCTTGCAGCAGCGTTGATTCTGATGATCCATAATTGTCTCATCTTTCTCTTTCTAACTTTTCTATCTCTTGTAGAGAAAGCTTCTGCTCTCATTACTGCTTGTTTAGCTTGCTTGAACACGTCACCAGACGCACCTCTAAATCCTTTAGCAGCTTTTAAAACTTTTTTATGTCTTCTTCTTCTTACTATTCCAGTCTTAACTCTCATTTAAATTCTCCTCCTAAATCTGACTCTTTACAAAAATTTGAATATAAAGCTTATTATCTTCCTACTCCGTATGGTAATAACGCTTTCATGTGTCTCTCTAATGTTGAAGTCACAACTGTATCTTTCTTTAAGCTATTTTTTCTTTTTCTTGATTTCTTAGTTAAGATATGACTCTTTCCTGGTTTCTTAACGATGAATTTCCCTGTTCCAGTAACTTTAATTCTCTTTTTAGCACCTCTATGAGTTTTCATTTTTGGCATTGTAATGTTCCTCCTCTCAAATCTTCACTATTTTTTTGGTGATAAGATTAAATATTTTTGCTTATCATTATATTTTTTATCAATATCTGCGATTTCAACGAATCTATCAGATATCTGATTTAACATTTCTATTCCCTGATCAGCGTACATTCTTTCTCTTCCATACTGAACAAGAGTTATTTTAACTTTATTATCTTTAGCTAAGAATTTTTGTACATGACCTATTTTTGTATCCATATCATGTTGATCAATTCTTGCTCTGAATTTAACCTCTTTAACTATAACTTGTTTTTGATTTTTTTTAGCATCCTTAGCTTTTCTAGTCTGCTCATATTTAAACTTACCATAATCCATTATTTTACATACTGGTGGCGCTGCATTTGGAGAGATTTCAACTAAATCTAACTCTTTTTGCATAGCAAGCTCTAATGCTTCTACCGATGACATAATACCTAACTGATCTCCAGTTTCAGAGATAATTCTTAATTCTCTACCTCTTATTTTTTCATTAATTCTAACTTTGTCCGAAATAATAGACACCTCCTACTGATAACCAAATAAAAAAAACAGGAAACGATTTCTCCTGTTATACTCTAATAATTATTAAGGGGTTACCTTAAACAAATTATAAATACCATCATGTAGGTTTAACCCCATATGGTGAGAAACAGGAAGTTTCTTCTTTGTTAATCTTTATCAATTGTCTTCAATTATTATAGCATAACTACACAAAAAGTCAATGGTTTTTATTTTTATTAATTTGCCCTCGCAACAAACGAGGGCACTTATATACTCAAACTACTCTTGACTTGATGATACTCCGTATTTTTCTAAAAGTTCTTTATCTTCATTTTTTTCTGCTTCTAACTCTACTTTTTTTATAGATAATTTAATTCTTTTCTTTTCCGAATCAATTTCTACAATCTCAGCCTTTACAATTTGTCCAGGTTGGAATTTATCTTTTAAAGATTTTATAAAGTCTTTAGACACCATTTGTGTTGGAATAAATCCATCTACTCCTTCTTCTAACTTTACAAACATTCCAAAATCTTGAATATTTTTTATTTCTTTTTCAACCCTATCTCCAACAGAATAATGCTCCATTGCTAAAGTCCAAGGACTTTTTTCTAACTCTTTTATGCTACCCTTTATTTTTTGTTCTTCTAAGTTTAATTCTGTCACTTTAAATTCAACAGTATCTCCTTTTGTGAACTTTTTAGTTCCTGCCCAAGCGAAATCTGAGTTATGAATAAATCCATCTACTCCCTCCTCTACTTGAACAAATATTCCAAAAGCTTTTACTTCAACAATAGTTCCTGTTAATACATTTCCTACTGCAAATCTAGTTTCAGCATCTTCCCAAGGATTAGCAGAAAGTTGTTTAATTCCTAATTTTAATCTCTTTGCATCTTTATTTAATTCAGTAATTATAACTTTTACTTCATCTCCAATTTTAACAAAGTTATTAACATTTATTTTTTTCTTTACCCATGAGAAATCTGAACTATGAACTAATCCTTCTACTCCTGGTAAAATTTCAACAAAAGCTCCATAATTTACAATTCTTGTTATTTTACCAAATACTTCTGAATCTACAGCATATTTCTCTACTAAAATATCCCAAGGATTTCTACTTAACTCTTTTATTGATAATTTTAAGTTTCTTTTATTTTTATCTATTTCTATTACTTTTGCATCAAGTACATCTCCAGCTTCAAATAACTCTTTTAAGTTTGTTGTTTTTTTCCAGTCTATTTCAGATATATGAATAAATCCTTTTACATCCTCTTCTGTTTTTACAACTAATCCAAAATCAAGAACATCTAAAACTGTAACTTTTAATACTTCATTTTCAGTTATTTTTTCTAAAGCTTCTAACTCTTTTGCTGCTACAATCTCTTTTCTAGAGAAAAGTATTTTCTTTCCTCTTCTGTCTTCTTTAATCTCTTTTACTGCTAATTTAACTTCCTGTCCAACAAATTCATCTCCTTTATTAAAAGGAATTTCTGAAAGTGAGTTAGGTAAGAATCCTTGTTGATAAGATACTTCAACAACATATCCACCTTTTATTCTTTTTACAATTTTTCCAGTTATAATTTCATTGTTTTCTAATGCTTTTGCTAATATCTCGTTTCCAATTTCTTGGTCAACTCTTCTTTTTGATCCAATTAAAACAAGTGCATCGTCTTCTTCCATTTTTGCAACTACTAAAACTTCAACAGTATCTCCAACTTTATACCCAGTTAACTCATCTGTTTTCACTCTCACACTTGCGGGTTGTCCTGCTACTTCTAAATATGAATAGTTTCTATCCATACTTCCTATTGTTCCACTTACTTTAGTTTTTATTTCTTCTTCCTCTTTTACAGGCATATATTCATTTAGTAGTGCTTCAAAATCTTCGTAGTGATCAAAGTTAGACATTAAACTTCCCCCTTATTTTATTTTCTATTTTTTTTATTACTTCTTCTGGAGTCGATGCTCCCGCTGTTATCCCAACCTTCATATCGGGTTTAAATATGGATAAATTTAGTTCCTTATCATTTTGGATTAAATAACTATTTTGATTATTTTTTAACGCCACTTCAAGCAGTTTTTTGCTATTCGAGCTTTTTATATCTCCAATAACAATAACTATATCTACTATTTTAGATAAACTCTTAGTTGCTTCTTGTCTTTCACTAGTTGCTCCACATATCCTATCAAATATCTTAGCATTTGAATAGTGTTTTTGTAAATATTCTTTTATCTCTAAAAACTTTTCTTTATTTAAAGTAGTTTGAGTTAATACAGAATATTTTTTTTCTTTATTAAAATCAGCTTTTTTTAACTCTTCAATTGTTTTAAATATATGTATATTTTTACCAAAAGATATAATTCCTTTTACTTCCGGATGATCTTTATCTCCAATAAAAATTATTTCATCTTTCTCCTCTTCCCTCTCCAAAAGAATCTCTCTTATTTTAGTTACAAATATACAAGTGGCATCTTCAATAATAACACCTTTTTTTCTTAGTATTTCATATATCTCTTTTGTAGTTCCGTGTGCTCTTATTATTACAATATCACCTTTTTTCAGGTTATCTTTTCCCTCTAATAACTCCTCTTCATGTATTGTTAAAAATCCAATTTCTTTCATTCTTTTTACTACATCTTTATTATGTACAACCATACCTAATATATATTTTCTATACTCTCTGCTTTCAGAAATTTCATAACAAGTTTCAACTGCTTTTTTAACTCCAAAGCAAAATCCCATTTTATCTGCTCTTAAAATTTCCACAGGTTTACTCCTCATTAAATTTTTTAACTTCCACAAGATCAACTAATTCTTCAATCATTTGCTCTTCATCTTCTCCATCACATTCTAAAATTAAAGTTCTACCTTGCTCTGCAGCTAGAAGCATTAATCCCATTATACTTTTCCCATTTATAACTTCATCTTCATAAATTATATTTATGTCTGCATCATACTTGCTGGCTACTTGTACAAATAAAGATGATGGCCTTGCATGGAGTCCAGCTTTATTCTTTATCGTCACTTCTGTCTTTTTCATAAATTTTTTCTCCTCTTTTCTATTTTTATTAAGTACTCATTGAGTATCTCTTTTATACAACTTGCATTTTCAGCTTTTAATATTTGCTCATGTATCTTTTTTAATTCTGATATTTTTATTTTTCTTATTAAATTTCTAACTTTTGGAATAAAAGCTGGAGCCATACTTAAGTTTTCAATTCCCATACTAAGCATTGCCACAACAGCTTGTTCTTCTCCTGCCATTTCTCCACAAACAGAAACTTTTTTACCTTTTTTATTAGCAGCATCTGCCACTATATTTATTGCTCTAATTATTGCTGGGTCATAACAATCATATAATTTTTCTGCAATGGGACTAAATCTATCTGTTGCTAGTATATATTGAGTTAAATCATTTGTTCCTATTGAGAAAAAATCTACGTGTTCTATAAATACATCTGCTAACATTACCGCTGATGGAACTTCAACCATCATTCCTATTTCAATATCTTCTTTATATTCTAATCCATCATCTCTTAATTCTTTTTTGCATATTTTTAAAAATTCTTCAGCTTCTTTTATCTCATTTAAATTTGTAATCATAGGATACATCATTTTAATATCATGATCTTTTGCAGCTCTTAAAATTCCTTTTACTTGATTTTTAAATAATTTTTTATCAGATAAAGTTAGTCTCATACCTCTACAACCTAACGATGGATTTTCCTCATCAGCCATTTTATAATAAGATAACTTTTTATCTGCACCTATATCCAATGTTCTTATTATTATTGGTTTATCTGGTCCAAACTCTTTAGCTATATTATCGTATATTTTTCTTTGCTTCTCTTCATCTGGGAACTCCTTAGCATCCATATATATAAGCTCTGTTCTTAAAAGTCCAATCCCATCTGGTTTTTTCTTATTTACTTGAGTTATATCAAGACGCCCTCCTACATTTACATGAAGATAGACTCTTTTTCCGTCTAAGGTTACCGTCTCTTTATCTATTGTTTCCTCTATTTCTTTTATTTTATTTCTATACTTTCCTTTTTCTTCTATATATTTATTTAGTGTCTTTTCATCAGGATTACTTATCACTTTTCCCTCTAAAGAAGTGGTATCTAAAATTATTTGATCTCCCCACTCCATTGAAAACAGGTCATGACCTCCCATCAGTGTAGGTATTTCTAAAGCTTTAGCCAGTATTGCAGTATGTGATGTTTCTCCAATATACTCCATTATTATTCCTGCTAATTCTACTCCACTGTAATAAATTTTTAATAATTCAGAAGGTAATAATTCACTTATAACTAATATTTTCCCATGTAAATTTTCATTTACTGTATTTTCACTAGTTAAATTTAAAATTATTCTTTCACTAATATCCTTTATATCAAGTGCTCTTTGTTTATATATTGGGTCTGCTATTTTTTCAAACATCTCGATATACCTATTCGATACCTTTCTCACAACACCTTCCGCATTATTTTCCTCTTTTTTTATTCCTTTTTTTATATCATTTATAAATTGTGGGTCATCTAACATCATTATATGAACTGTTAATATTTGTAAATCTTCTTTATTAATTTTTCCATGAAGATCACTTTTTATCTTTTTTATATCAGCTTTTGCTTTCTGAACAGCATCTAAAAATCTTTTTATTTCTTCTGTTACTTTATCTGATGCAATCTTATAATTTTCAATATCCACCTTTTTTTTTCGTTCAATATAAGGCTGCCCTATTACTATTCCTGGAAATATACTCTTACCACTAATAGTTCCCATGATATTCACCCCTTAAATATTTCTTTTTTTCACACAAATTATACTCTATGTATATTGCTTTTTCAAAATAATTTTTATATTTTAAAAAAACTATTTGACAAATCTTTTTTTTTGTATTATATTATTTCCATGATTAGCACTCTCTCAAGCCGAGTGCTAACAACCTAAAAATAAAAGAGGTCGATTTAATATGATTGTTAGCGATAGAGAACGTTTAGTTTTTAGTGCTATTATTGATTTCTATCTTCTTTCTGGAGAGACAATTGGTTCTAGGACTTTAGTTAAAAAGTATAATATTGACCTATCTTCAGCTACAATCAGAAATGTAATGTCTGACCTTGAAGATAAAGGTTTTATTTCAAAAACTCACAGTTCTTCTGGTAGAATCCCTACAGATAAGGGATATAAATTTTATTTAGATGAATTATTAAAAGTAGAAAAATTAACACTTGAAGAACAAGCTCGTATTAATTCTGTATATGACAGAAAAATGAGAGAATTAGATTCTGTTTTAAAAAGAACATCCACTCTTCTTTCAAAACTTACTAATTGTATGGGTGTTGTTATTGAACCAACACATAGAAGAGAAAAAATAAAAAAAGTTCAACTTGTACATATTGATGATTATATGGCTATGGCTGTTATCGTTATGGAGAATAAAAGTGTTAGAACTAAAAAAATATTCTTTGATGAAATGTGTTCAGAAGATGATTTAATTAAATTATCTAACAAAATAAATCGAGAAATAGTTAAAAAATTACCTGAACCTCATGAAATTGATCATTTAATTGATTTCGTTTATGCTGAAGTAGAAGGTAAGCTGTTTTTAGAAAATTCATCTGAAATATTCAAAGACAAACAAGTTAACGAAATTTCTGATGTTTTAGATATATTCTCTAAAAGAGAAAAAATAAAAGAACTTTTTGAAGATGCTATTAAGTCTAAACCTTTTAAGGAAGGAGAAGTTAATATTATTTTTGGAGAGGAACTTGCAGTAAAGGGATTAGAAGATTATAATTTTGTTTATTCTGTATATAATATGGATAATTCTCCAGGTGTTATTGGTGTCATGGGACCTAAAAGAATGGCTTATTCTAAAACTATGGGTGTTATACAGCACATAACTGAAGAAGTTAACAAAGTTATAAAACAAATTGGAAATGAAGGAGATATTAATGTCAGAGAAAAAGATTAATGAAGAAATAATTAAAGAAACAACAGAAACTATTAATGAACCTGAAATAGTATCTGAAGAAATTACAAATGATGAAGAAATTGGAAAGTTAAAAGCTGAAGTTGAAGATTGGAAAAATTCATATCTAAGAAAACAAGCTGAATTCCAAAACTTTACTAAAAGAAAAGAAAAAGAATTTGATGACTTAAAAGCATTTGCTTCTGAAAAAGTTATTGTTAAAGTTTTAGATAGTATAGATAATTTAGAGAGAGCTATTGCCGCTTCTTCTGAATCAAAGGATTTTGATTCTTTAGTAAAAGGAGTTGAATTAACTCTTTCTCAAATGAAAGGTATCATTACTAGTGAAGGTGTTGAAGCAATTGAAACTGAAAAAGCTTCTTTTGATCCACATTTACATATGGCAGTTGCCGTAGAAGAATCAGCTGATCACTCTAATGATGAAGTTATTGCTGAATTCCAAAAAGGTTATAAAATGAAGGGGAGAGTTATCAGACCCTCAATGGTTAAGGTTTGTAAAAAATAAATTAAAATACATAAAATTGAAATTTAAATAATAAAATTTGAAGTTTATAGGAGGATTTAAAATGGGAAAAATTATAGGAATTGACTTAGGAACTACAAACTCATGTGTTGCTATCATGGAAGGTGGATCTACAACTGTTATAACAAATGCTGAGGGTGCTAGAACAACTCCATCTGTTGTTAACATTAAAGATAACGGAGAAATTATAGTTGGAGAGATTGCTAAAAGACAAGCAATAACAAATCCTACTACTACAATTTCATCAATCAAAACTCATATGGGTTCTGATTTCAAAGAAACTATTAATGGAAAAGTTTATACTCCACAAGAGATTTCTGCAATGATCTTAAAAAAATTAAAATCAGATGCTGAAGCTTATTTAGGTGAAACAGTTACTGAAGCTGTTATTACTGTTCCTGCATACTTTAACGATGCTCAAAGACAAGCTACAAAAGATGCTGGTGTAATTGCTGGATTAGACGTTAAAAGAATTATAAATGAGCCAACTGCTGCTGCTCTTGCTTATGGACTTGAAAAAGGTGGGAAAGAAGAGAAAGTATTAGTATTTGACCTTGGTGGAGGAACATTTGACGTTTCTATCCTTGAAATTGCTGATGGTGTAATTGAAGTTATATCTACATCAGGAAACAATCACTTAGGTGGAGACAACTTTGATGATGTTGTTATTAAATACTTAGTAGAAGAGTTCAAAAAAGAAAATGGAATTGACTTAGCTAATGATAAAATGGCTTTCCAAAGACTTAAAGATGCTGCTGAAAAAGCTAAAAAAGAGTTATCTTCATTAATGGAAGCTCATATCTCTTTACCATTCATAACTATGGATGCAACTGGACCTAAGCATTTAGATATAAAATTAACTAGAGCTAAATTTAATGATTTAACTAAAGATTTAGTAGAAGCTACACAAATCCCTACAAAAGATGCTTTGAAAGCTGCTGGAATGAATCCATCAGATATTGATGAGATCTTATTAGTTGGAGGATCTACTAGAATTCCTGCAGTTCAAGAGTGGGTTGAATCTTACTTCGGTAAAAAACCAAATAGAGGAATAAATCCAGATGAGGTTGTTGCTGAAGGTGCTGCTATTCAAGGTGGAGTATTAATGGGAGACGTTAAAGATGTATTATTACTTGATGTAACTCCATTATCACTTGGTATTGAAACTTTAGGTGGAGTTTGTACTAAGATTATCGAAAGAAATACAACTATACCAGTTAAAAAATCACAAGTATTCTCAACTGCTGTAGATAATCAACCAGCTGTTACAATTAATGTACTTCAAGGAGAAAGAGCAAAAGCTTCTGATAACCATAAATTAGGTGAATTCAACTTAGATGGTATTCCAGCTGCACCTAGAGGAATTCCTCAAATCGAAGTTACATTTAATATAGATGCTAACGGAATTGTTCATGTATCTGCTAAAGATTTAGGAACAGGAAAAGAAAGTAATGTAACTATTTCTGGTTCTACTAACCTATCTGCTGACGATATTGAAAAAATGAAAAAAGATGCAGAAGCTAATGAAGCTGAAGATAAAAAATTCAAAGAGTTAATTGAAACTAGAAATAAAGCTGATATGTTAATCGCTTCTACTGAAAAATCTGTTAAAGAACATGCAGATAAAGTAACTGAAGAAGAGAAAACTGCAATAGAAACTGCTATCGAAGAACTTAAACAAGTAAAAGACGGAGAAGATAAAGAAGCTATGGAAGCTGCTATTGAAAAATTATCTACAGCTGCTCATAAATTAGCTGAAGAAATTTATAAAGATGCTCAAGCTGCTCAACAACAAGGTGGAGCTCCAAACTCAGAAGCTCAAAATGATGATGTTGCTGATGCTGAGATAGTTGACTAATATTAGTTATTAATATATACTTTACTTAAGGGATAGATAGTTTTCTATCCCTTATTTTAAGAAATGGAGGATTATTCGAAATGGCAAAAAGAGACTTTTATGAAGTCTTGGGAGTTTCTAAGGGAGCTTCTGATTCAGAAATAAAAAAAGCATATAGAAAAGCAGCTATGAAATATCACCCAGATAAATTTAGTGGTGCTTCTGAAAAAGAAAGAATTGAAGCTGAAGATAAATTTAAAGAGGTTAATGAAGCTTATCAGATTTTATCTGATGAAAATAAAAAAGCACAATATGATAGATTCGGTCATGCAGCCTTTGAAAATGGTGGTGGCGGTGCTGGTGCTGGAGGCTACGGTGGTGGTTTCGGCGGTGGCGGAGGTTTTGAAGACCTTGGTGACATCTTCGGATCATTCTTTGGTGGCGGAGGTGGTGGCTTTGGTGGTTTCGGCGGTTCTGAAAGAAGAGGGCCTGAACCAGGTGAAGATTTAAGATATAATCTTGAACTTACACTAGAAGAAGCTGCTAAAGGTGTAGAAAAAACTTTAAAATATAAAAGACAAGGGAAATGTAATTCATGTAATGGAACTGGAGCTGAGAAAGGCTCTAAAATGCATACTTGTAAAAAATGTAATGGAAGCGGTACTATTCAAGTAACACAAAGAACTGTTTTCGGAACTTTCCAAACTGCTCAAGAGTGTGATGCTTGTCATGGTAAGGGTGAGGTTCCTGAACATAAATGTAAAAAATGTGGCGGATCTGGAATAGATAAAGAAACTGTAGAAAAAAATGTTAAAATCCCTGCTGGTATTGATGATGGTCAAAAACTTAGACTATCTGGTATGGGTAATGCAAGTCCTGAAGGTGGTCCTAACGGAGATCTTTACGTTTATATCAAAGTTAAAAACCATCCATTCTTTGAGAGAAGAGGAGAAGATATTATCTGTGAGGTTCCTATTACCTTTACTGAAGCAGCTATTGGTGGCGAGATAGAAATTCCTACATTAAATGGTAAGAAAACTATTAAAGTCCCTGCTGGAACTCAAAATGATAAACTATTCAGATTAAAAGGTGAAGGAATTAAAAACCCTAGAAGTCCATACACTGGTGACCAAATTGTTAAAATTAAAATTGAAGTCCCTGTAAATCTAAATGATGAACAAAAGGAATTATTAAAAAAATTCGATGAAAGTCTAAAAGATAAAAATCATCAAAAACATAAAAACTTTTTCAACAAACTAAAAGATTTCTTCGCTTAAAATTTATTGAAAAGAGTATTACCTTGTGGTATACTTGATTTAGAAAAAATATAAGGGGGCTATTAAATGAACGAATTATTTGCTAAATATGGTGGGATGGTTCTTACATTTGCTATTTGGGCAGCTGTATTCTATTTCCTACTAATTTTACCAAACAAGAAAAAACAAAAAAAGCACCAAGAAATGTTAACTTCACTAAAAGAAGGTGCTGAAATAATCACTACTAGTGGAATAAAAGGTACAATAACAAGTATAGGTTCTGAATTTCTATCTGTAAGAATAGATAAAGGAGTTCACATTTCTATACTAAAAAATTCTATTTCAAGAGTTTTAAAATAAAAATATCTACGAGGATGGAATAGATAATCTTTTCCATCCTGTTTTATTTATAACTAAGTTACGGAGTGAAATCATGAAAAAATTATTTTTTTTTATTATATTTTGTTTATTATCCCTGTCTATTTTTGCAAACTCCCTTGTTAAAAATATAAGACTAAATACAACTGTTCCGCAACTTGTATTAGATATATCAAGTAAAACAAAACCTAAATTTACAAGTAGCTATGATGAGTATAATAGACTTCTTTTTATTGAAATTGAAAAAACAAACTTAAATTCTAAAATTAATATGTCTAAATTTATTGGAAAAAATATTAACAAAATTGATGTTCTTGACTATGGTAAAAATTTAGGTCTTTTTATAAAGCTAAATAAAAATGTATCTCATAAAGTTTTCTCTTTAAATAATCCCCATAGAATTGTCATTGATTTTAGAAATAATGGCTCTAAGAAAAAAGAGTTTACTGTTACTATTGATGCAGGTCATGGTGGTAAGGATCCTGGAGCAATTGGCTTTAGAAAATATCGAGAAAAAGATTTAACTTTGGCTGTTGCAAAAAAATTAAAAGCAAAGCTTTCAAAAGATTTTAATATTATTATGACAAGAGAAAGTGACCATTTTGTTACCTTATCCAATAGAAGTAGAATTGCAAATAGAGGAAAAGCTGATTTATTTGTTAGCTTACATATTAATTCGTCTAAAAGCTCTAAAGCTCACGGTATGGAAATATTTTATTTTTCAAAAAAATCTTCACCATATGCAGGTAGAATAGCTGCTTATGAAAATAGTTTTGGTGAAAAATATGGGGAAAAGACCACTAGTATTGCACAAATTATGGGTGAACTGGCTTATAACAAAAATATGGAAAAATCTATTGCTATTGCTGAACCTTTAAATACATCTTTATCTCGTAGATTAAATATGAAAGATAGGGGAATTTATGGGGCTAACTTTGCAGTTTTGAGAGGTTTTAATGGCCCAGGTATATTAGTGGAACTTGGTTTTATCAGTAATAAAAATGAAGTTTTAAAAATGTCAAGAACAGCTAATCAAAATGTTATGGCTGATGAAATTGCTAAAAAAGTTAGAAATTTCTTTTATTAAGGAGGAAGTATGTGTAAAAAAGTTAAGATTTTTCTTGCTTTTCTTATTATAGTTACTGTTGGAACAGGATTTTACTCTCACAAGTTAAATGTGATTAGTACTGAAGTTACACCTATTACAGCACCTAAAGTTGAAAATTTAAAAGAAAAACAATTAACGACAACTATTTATTTTCCAAATTTAAAAGAAAATAAATTAAATACAGAAGAAATTATTATTCCTAATAATTTAATAACTAAAGAAGGAATTTTAACAAATATTATAAATCAACTTATAAAAAAATTAAAATCTGATAATACTATAAAAGAGGGAATCTATAAATTTGAAATCTATAGTAAAAATAAAAATCTTTATTTAGATTTAGATTCAAAAATACTATTATCTGCAAATAATCCTCAAGAAGAATTATTAATTATTTATTCATTTGTTAATAGTTTACTATCTCCAGGTGGAGCAGATAAAGTTATATTACTAATTGATGGAGATCCTACTAAAAAAGTTAACTTCATTAATATTAGTAACTATTATAGAAAAAACAGTGATATATAACCTATCTATGTGGGAGTTTCTATTTTATAGAAACTCCTTTTTAAAAATTGGAGGATGGAAATGGATATAAATTACTTTAAAAAAAAATTAAAAGAAGTTTTATCTGAAAAAAGATACAATCATTCTATTCGAGTTATGGAAACTGCACAAGAATTAGCTAAACTTTATAATGCTAATATTAAAGAGGTAACTATTGCTGCTCTTTTACATGATTATGCAAAGGAATTTCCTAAAAAAGACCTTATTGATATTTGTAAAGAATGTTGCTTGGAAGAAACAAATGATTATTTACAAGCTGGACAAATACTTCATAGTTTTGCTGGAGCTCACTTTGTCAATAAACATTTAGGTATTACAGATACTGATATTTTAAATTCTATAAAATACCATACAACTGGTAGAGAAAATATGGAATTAATTGAAAAAATTATATATATTGCAGATGCAATTGAACCTCAACGTTCATATATGCATGTTGATGAAATTAGAAAATTAGCCAAAGAAAATATTGATCAAGCTATTTTATTTGAAGTAAATAAAAAAATAGAGTATCTAATTTCTAATAATTCTATTATTCATCATAACACAATTAAACTTCGTAACTGGCTAATTACAAAAGTGTTGAATAACCAAGGAGGTTAAATGAAAAAATTAGATAAACAACTAGAACAATTAAAAAAAGTTTTTAAAGGAAGCAAATCTCTTACTCAAGAGGAACTAACTAAATTAATGGGATGGTCTCCTAAATATAGAAAAGATAACAGAGAACTTTTAGAGCAATGGATTGATTCTGGTGAATTAATGAAAAATAAAAGAAATAAATATAATATTCCAGAAAACTTAGGATTTATTAAAGGAAAGTTCTCTAATATTAAAGGTAAATTTGCCTTTGTTGATAGTGATACTGAAGGATATTTTATTCCTAGAAGTAAATTTGGAACAGCTCTTGATGGTGATATTGTTTTAATTAAAGTAGAAGAACCTGAAGGAAAAGGGAAAAAAGAGGGAGAAGTTGTTCATATTGTAAGTAGAGAAAAAAATACTATTATTGGTGTTTTTGAAAAGAAAGAAAACTTTGGTTTTGTAAGACCAACTCAATCTTTTGGTAGAGATATCTATATTCCTAGAAACTTTTTTGGTGGAGCTAGAAACGAGGAGCTTGTTGTTGTTGAAATGATCTCTTGGGGGACTGACGAAAAGAAACCTGAAGGTAAAATTATTGAAAGAATAGGTAATCCTTATGATACTGATAATATGGTTAAAGCTTTAATTATTAGAGAAGGTATGTCAGAAGATTTCCCTGATGATGTTATTGCAGAAGCTCGTAAAATCTCAGTTAATATATCTCAAGAAGAGATTAAAAAAAGAAGAGATTTAAGAGATCTTCCTATTATAACAATTGATGGCGATGATGCTAAAGATCTCGATGATGCTGTTTATGTTGAGAAATTAGAAAATGGATTCTATAAACTTTTTGTTTCTATAGCTGATGTTTCTCATTATATTCCAACTGGTTCTCTTCTTGATAAAGAAGCTGAAAAAAGAGGTAACTCTGTTTACTTAGTTGATAGAGTATTACCTATGTTCCCTAGAGAAATTTCAAATGGAATTTGTTCTTTAAATCCAAATGAAGATAAATTAACATTCACTTCTGAATTATTAATTGATAATCAAGGAAGAGTTTTAGATACTCAAACATATAAATCTGTTATTAAAACAGCTCATAGAATGACTTATACAAACGTTAATAAAATTATAAAAGAAGATCAAGAGATGACTGAAAAATATAGTGATATTGTTCCTATGATTTTCACTATGCTTGAACTTTCTAAGATAATAAGAGCTATTAAATTTAACAGAGGAAGTATTGATTTTGATCTACCTGAAGTTAAGGCAATTTTAGGTGAAGATAAAAAAGTTAAATATTTAAAAAATATTGAAAGAGGAGAATCAGAAAGAATTATTGAAGATTTTATGATTATGGCCAATGAAGCTGTTGCAGAAAAACTTTTCTGGTTAGAAATGCCATCAGTTTATAGAATTCATGAAACTCCTGATCCTGAAAGAGTTAAAACTTTAAGTGAAACTCTATCAAAATTTGGATATTCTTTACACTCTTTTGAAGATTTACATCCTAAAAAATTCCAATCTATCATTAGAGATTCTGAAGAAAAAGGGATTAATATGATAGTTCACAAAATGATTTTAATGTCATTAAAACAAGCTAGATATAGTGTTGAAAATGTCGGTCACTTTGGACTTTCATCTAGTTACTACACGCACTTTACTTCACCAATTAGAAGATATGCAGATCTTTTAGTTCATAGAATACTTAATATTGCAAATCATGGATATCCAAGTAAAAAACAGTATGGAATGCTTATTAACTACTTACCTGAAGTTACTGTTCATATTTCTCAAACTGAAAGAAAAGCTATGAAAATTGAAGATGAAAGTATAAAAATTAAAGTTGTTGAATATATGCTTGATAAAATTGGAGATGAATTTAAATCTACTATTGTTGGATTTAATAATAAAAAGATTTTCTTTGAAACTGAAGAACACGTTGAATGTTTCTGGGATGTAACTACTGCTCAACATTATTATGAATTTGATGAAAATGATTATGTTATGAAAGATGTTGATACTGGTAGAGAGTTCCACCTAGGAGATAAAATGGATATTCTAGTTGCTAGAGCTGATTTACAAATGTTAGAAATTGAAGTTGTTCCAACAGAATTCCAAAACGAATATACTAATAATAGAAGAAATGAAGGGAGATATAGATGATCTTAGCGAATAATAAAAAAGCGTTTTTTGATTATTTTATTGAAGACAGATTTGAAGCTGGTATTGAACTTATCGGAAGTGAGGTTAAATCAATAAAAGCCACTAAAACAAGTATTAAGGAAGCATTTATTAGAATTATTAATAATGAAATATTTATAATGGGAATGTCTGTTGTTCCTTGGAACTTTGGTAGTATTTATAACCCTGATGAAAGAAGAGTTAGAAAACTTCTTCTTCATAAAAAAGAGATACAAAAACTACATGAAAAAGTTATGCAAAAAGGATATACTATTGTTCCTTTAAATATACATCTTTCAAAGGGATATGTTAAAGTGGAAATAGCTCTTGCTCGTGGTAAAAAGAATTATGATAAAAGAGAATCTCTTGCTAAAAAAGATCAACAAAGATCAATTGAAAGAGAAGTTAAAGAAAAATATTAAAAAAATGCTGAGATTTAGTCTCAGCATTTTTATTTTATTAGAATTTATATGTTGCAGATACTCCAAAAGCCTCTACACGCTTTTTATATGTTATTTGTGTTTCTTTATTTGTTCCTGGTTTGTAATCTACATATGAGTATGCTCCAATAAATTGAAGTTGCTCACTATAGTTATACTTTAATCCTACAGAGTACATATTTGCATCTAATGGATAATCTGTATCTGTATAAGTCTTCTCATTAGCTCCTGTATTTGTATACTGGTAACCTGTCATAAATGTAAACTTCTCATTTAATATATAATCTAATCCAACAGCTAAATCATAACCATTATCATAGTTCTTATAGTTTCCTACAGTATCTCCAGTTCCTTTTATAAAGTAGTAGTTTCCTGAAGCAAGAAGAGTTAATCTATCTGTTGCCTTATATGAAGCTCCCATTGCTGCCATTGCTGGTAGATTTCTTTCTCCATTTCCCTCTTCTGTCCATTGTTTTACAGATGAAGTTCCTGTTACCATCTCATATATCTTATCTGCAAAAGGTCCTGCTTCTGAATTTTTAAATCCATCTTTTAATTTTGTCTCTTTATTATCAAAGTCTAACTTAGTCTCAGTTTCATATCTCATTCCAAGGTTAAATTTTTCATTTGGATGGTAGTTTAATCCTAAAATTCCAGTTACTCCGTAAGCCTCTCTTGTTGAATCTATATCAAATTTAGTAGTCTTTTTTATGTCACCTTTTGGTGTTTCTATATCTAAATCAAAATTTCCTGTTCCTTTGAATTTTCTAGTTGCTTTTATAAGTCTAACTCCCACTGCTCCTGACCAAGATTTAGTTAACTTATGAGCTATTCCACCTTGAACAGATACATAGTAAGATTCACCCTGCACATTTGTTCCACCTGTATATTTTACATTTTTAAGAACTATAATTGGTTTATCTCCATATTTTTTTATTACTGCTCCTTTTAATCCATCTGCCATTGATGCGAAAGTTCCTACTCCACCATTATAATCAACAGCTCCTCCTCCTCCAATTGCTCCTGCATGGAAGAAA
>SAMEA5043655__coassemble_114_pt1 | contig 18611 bp, 16 predicted proteins | sample SAMEA5043655__metabat2_low_PE_003 | metagenome-assembled genome bin SAMEA5043655 (sample SAMEA5043655) | Gadus morhua
CTTGCGGCCCCCTGCTCCCAAGGCAGGTGCGCTACCTGACTGCGCTATATTCCGAAGGTTATTTTATTTCGTGTTGTTTTGAACTGTTGTCCCTCAACACAAGATTATTATAGCACCGCATATATTTTTTGTCAATAAACTTTTTTAATTTTTTAATTTTTTTTTAAAGGATTAAAATTTTAATACTTGAATAATTCTTTATAATTATAATCTTTCATGATAAAATTACCATTATATAAGGAGGGATTTATGAAAAATAAAAAAGTTTTATGCACTATTCTCTTATCTGGAACTCTTTTTGGAGCTTGTACTGCTGCTGATCCATATGCTCCTAGTAGAACAGGAACAGGGACTGCAGGTGGTGCAGCTTTAGGTGCTTTACTTGGACAAGTTATTGGTCAAGATACAAAAGGAACTTTAATTGGAGCTGGCGTTGGTGCCCTTGCTGGATTAGGTTGGGGAGCTTATAAAGATCATCAAACACAAGAGCTTAGAAATAGACTAAAAAATACTGATGTCACTGTATCAGATGAAGGAAACTATATTAATCTTAATTTACCTGGAGGCGTTACTTTCCCTACAAATGGGTACATTATAGGAAGAAGCTTCTATGGTCCATTAAGTGATATTGCTTCAGTTTTAAAACAATACCCTGAAACTAGAATACAAATCAGTGGACATACTGATAATACTGGTACATATAACTACAATATGGATCTTTCTTTTAAAAGAGCCGAAAGTGTAGCAAACTTTTTAGTAAGACAAGGAGTTCCCATGAGTAGAATATCAACTATGGGATATGGTCCTGACAGACCTATTGCTAGTAACTCTACAGTTTCTGGGAGATCTCGTAATAGAAGAGTGGAAGTTCAAATATTCCCAGCATATTAATTTAAAATCTAAACCTATTTTAAAACATTATTTTTAAAATGGGTTTTTTTAATACATACCTCTTGACTTTAATGTTCTAAAGTAATATTATTATTTATAATCTATAATAAGGGGATGATATTTATGAATAATACTATTTTTCAAAATTTTAACCAAAAAGTTTCAACAGCTTTAATTTTTACAGGTATTCTTTACTCTATTATTGGAATACTAGGTCTTATTAATCCTTTGGTTTTTTCTGTTTACTTAGTTTATATTTTAGCTTTTTTCTTTTTAGTTAATGGTTTTAATAATTTTGTAAAAGGTATTAAGTTTACTGATGTAGCTGGATTTCATTGGGCTTTATCTATCTTTTTAGGAGCTATTGAAATTTTATTAGCTATTTCTCTTTTCTTTACACCATTTATTTCACAAATTTATATGATTTTATATGCAGGGATATTCTTAATTATCAAAGGTATATTTATCCTAGTAAATGTAATATCTCATAAAAAAGCTTTTCCTACATTATATTCTCATAATTTAGGATCTGGACTTATTGATTTATTATTTGGTGTTTTGCTTCTGTTCTTACCTATATTTTCACAACAATTTTTATTCCTTGCAGTAGCTTGGTATATTTTATTCTGTGGAATTAACTTAATTGTAAGTGCTATTTCTTTAAAAAAAATGAATAAATAACAAACTAAAAAGGCTGAAATTAAAAATTCAGCCTTTTTTAAAATTTAATATTTCCTATTGCATTTTTTAATCCTTCTTTATATCCATTAGATGTATATGTTGCTCCACTTACACCATCTATTTCAGAATTTTGCTTAATAATTGTTTGTCCTTTTAATTTTTCTATAGCTGGATCTGCTATCGGTGGAGTATCTATATGTTTCACTTTAACTCCTAAAATTTTAAAAGAGTCTTTTTTAGATTTAACTTTTATATTAATTGTCATTTGTCCATTATATCCCTCTCCAACTCCTGAAAATTCCTTAGGTTCTGGTTTGTTCGCATCAACTACAGCAAGTATCAGTCCCAATCCCAAAAATCCAATTATACAATTTTTTCTTAATAATTCTTTCGTCATATCTTCCCCTTTATTTTATTGGTATTAATCTAGGTTTAATTTTTTCTCTATTTTGTATCCCTTCTTTTTGTATATATTCAATAAGAACTTCATCTAAACCTCCAAAATGCCCTACTTCTTTTCCTTTACTTAAACTAGAATACCCATCTCCACCAGCCGCCATAAAATCATTTGTTGCTATTATATATTTTTTTGTAGGATCTAATCTTTCAGCTCCAATTTTAATTTCTAAAACTCTTCTATATTCTGGATTTTTAATATTAAATTTTACTGTCATCCCTGCTATTTGAGCCATTCCTCCTAAAGATTCTGGATATGATCTTAATCCATGTTCAATAGCTTTTTGTAAATTTTCTCCTGTTATCTCTTTTGTTATAACATAATTTCCAAAAGGAAGTACTGATATAACATCTCCCACTGTTACTTCTCCTGGATTAATCGATGCTCTTATTCCTCCACCATTTGTTATTGCAACATCTGCACCTGTTTTCCAAATCATTGAGTCTGTAATTAATTGAGATAAATTTGTTTCTCCTGTTCTTACAAAAGCTCTATTTCCTTGTAATAACACTGAAGATTCTCCCACTTTTACACTTGTTATCATCTCTTGTTTTTTAGAAATTTCATCTATTTTAGATTTTACTAAAATATCTTCTTGAACTGGATTATCTCCTTTTAATATTATATCTTTTGTATATAACGTATAATCTATTGCTTCATTTTTATTTTTTAATTTATCTAAATCAACTTTTACTACTCCTACATTTTTTGCATATTCTCCAGTTTGAACAATCGTTACTCCATTTACCACTTTTTTTTCTGCTAATTCAGTGTGACTATGTCCATCTATTATTAAATCTATTCCTGGAACTGCTTCAGCAAGACCAATACTCTGATATCTCTTTTCAGTACTAGAATCTTCTCCTAAGTGTGTTATTACAACTATAAATTTAACTCCCTTTTTTTTCATTTCTGAAACAATTTGCTTTGCTGTTTTTATAGGGTCTACAAATTTTATATTCTCTACATTTTTAGGATTTGTTTTATAGTATGTTTCTGGTGTTGATAATCCAAAAAAACCAACTTTTTTACCATCTATTTTTTTTATATCATAACTTGTTGCTAAGGGGCTTCCTGTTCTTTTATCTATTACATTAGCTGCTAATGTTTTATATTTCCCAAGAGATATTAACTCCTTTAACCTTTCTGTTCCATAGTTAAAATCATGATTTCCTAAAGTCATATAATCAAATCCAGAAGCATTTAGGACTTCCACCATTGATTCCCCTTTTGTTAATGTTGCAAAAGTTGTCCCGTGAAGGGTATCTCCTGCATCTAAAAGTAAAACATTACCATTATTTTTATCTTGTTTTAAAGCTTTGGCTATTGTAGCTACTCTTGCTAAACCTACCCCGTCATACTTTCCCTCTTTGACTCTTCCATGTATATCATTTACATGTACTAATGTTAGTTCATATTCTCCATCTTTAGGCTCTAATACACTACATGCTGACAATCCTAATATTAAACTCATCATTCCTAATATTTTAGCACTTTGCTTCATCTTCCCCTCCTATTATTCCCACAACATATTTACCTTTATTTAGAACATATTCTATCACATTAATACATTTTTTCAAAAGAAAAGTATATTTTTTTACAGAATGTTTTTATTAATTTTTCAAAAAAAATCTAATTATTGTAAAATTCTAATTTACGTTATAAAATATAAATAAAACTTATTTATTAGAAAGGAATAAAATGAAAAAATTTACTATTGAACCTGAATTTCATAATATGAAAATTTCTTTATATTTAAAAGAAAAGGGATACTCAGGAAGAGGAATTAGAAATGTTGAAGTTTATCTTAATGGAAAAAGAGTTAAAACTACAAAACTAGTTAAAAAAAATGCAAAGCTTCTTGTTAAAGAAAAAGATAAAGAAGTTGGAATTAAACCTATACAAATGAATTTAAGTGTAATTTACGAAGATAAAAACCTACTTATTATTGATAAAGAATCAAATTTAGTTGTCCATCCTACTACTAAAAAAACTGATATAACCTTAGCTAATGGTGTCATTTACTATTTACAGGAACAAACTGGAAAAATCCAGCCACCAAGATTTTTCAATAGATTAGATATGAATACAACCGGTCTTATTGTTGTAGCTAAAAATGCATTTACTCAGGCATTTTTACAAGCTGATAAAGAAAGAATATCGAAACATTACCAAGCTATTGTTAAAGGAATCGTTTCAGAAGATGAAATGACTATTGAAATACCTATTGGAAAAGAGGGAGAAGATTTAAGACGTAAAGAAATGAGTGTTGAAGAAGGTGGACAAACAGCTAAAACTCATATGAAAGTTTTAGAAAGATTTCCAAATGAAAATTTAACTCTTATTGAATTAGAACTTTTCACTGGAAGAACTCATCAAATTCGTGCTCATATGTCTTTAAATGGTCATCCTATATTGGGAGATGATCTATATGACGGTGGAGATTTAAGAGCTGAAAGACAAATGTTACATGCATTTAAACTTATTTTTACAAATGTTGATAGTGGTGAAAAAATCAAAGTAGAAGCACCCTTACCTAAGGACTTTAGAGAGATCCTTAACAAAACTAAATAAAAAAAAGGTCTAAGTTTCATTTCTTAGACCTTTTTTTATTATAAAATATATTCCTACTAAAATTACAATTATTAATATCAAAATTTTAAATCTACCCATTAAATTATTTATTAATTCTTTATGACCTTGGCAATAGTATCCAATAAATACTAATATTGAAACATATATTCCTGATGCTATTCCTGTATAAGTTATAAATTTAAAATAATTCATTTTTACAATTCCTGGTGGAAAAGATATATATTGCCTTATCACCGGAATAAATCTACCAAAAAAAACTATAAAATCTCCCTTTTTTTTAAATAAATTTTCCATTTTTTTAAATTTTTCATTATTTAAAAATAAATATTTTCCATGTTTAAGAATTAATTCTCTACCAAAAAAAGCACCTAAAAAATAATTAATAGAGGATCCAACTATACAGCCCATTGTTCCAACTATTAAAACTATGAATGTATTCATTTCTCCCTGGCCTATTAAATATCCAGCAGGTAGTAGGGCTAATTCAGAAGGAAATGGGATAAAAGATGCTTCTAATGTCATCATTATAAAAATTCCTAAATATCCTAAACTTAGAAAAAAATCTGCAATTTGTTGTAATAATATCTCCATAATACTCTCCTCATAATAAAATACATCTATATTGTATCATGGTATACTTTTAAAGTATTTATATTATTTGAAAAAATTTTAAAGTTTCTTCACAAAGTTTATGATCTAAATGTCCTCCTGGAGCTCCACTAATCCCAATGGCACCAACATATTCATCTACGTCTTTTATGGGATATCCACCACCATAAATAATAGTATTTTCTGTAATTTTTGAAAATTGTTCAAGAGCTGGATTCTCTTTTAAAATATCTACCATTTTCACTGTTGGTATCTTTAATGCTCCTGATGTAAAAGCTTTTTTTAAAGAACTTTCTATGGTTATATAACTTGCTCCATCTCCTCTTAACTGACATTTTACTAAGCCACTTTCATCTGTTATTGTTACTGAAATTTTATATCCATAATTTTCTGCTATTTCTATAGCTTTTTTACAAATATTTATAGAACTTTCTAGATCTATCGATTTTTTTTCAAAAATATTCATTTTAATCACCTCTGATCTTTATTTTTTAACACTACAACTAAACCATTCTTTTGTCAATACTTTAATTTTAATGAAAAAGTAATCATAAAAAGATTAATTTTAGTTCCTCACTATAAATTGACAAATCGAACAAGATAATATATCATTAACTTATAGAAAATAAATAAATCATTTTCTAAAGGAATATTTCTACTTTTTCAGTATCTAATAAAGTAGAAGTAAATTAAAAATATATGAAATTTAAAAACAAAATATAAATTTTTTAGGAGGTTTCCACATGGCAGTTAAAGTAGCGATTAATGGATTCGGAAGAATTGGTAGATTAGCACTAAGAGTAATGGTTAATAACCCTGAATTTGAAGTAGTAGCAATAAACGATTTAACAGATGCAAAAACTCTTGCACACTTATTTAAATATGATTCAGCACAAGGTAGATTCAATGGAACTATTGAAGTTATCGAGGGTGGATTCTCTGTAAATGGAAAAGAAATCAAAGTTTTAGCAGATAGAGATCCTAAAAACTTACCATGGAAAGAACTTAATGTAGATGTTGTTCTTGAGTGTACTGGCTTCTTTACTTCTCAAGAAAAAGCTGGACTTCACTTAGAAGCTGGAGCTAAAAAAGTAGTTATTTCTGCACCTGCAACAGGAGATATTAAAACTGTTGTTTATAATGTAAATCACAATATTTTAGATGGTTCTGAAACAGTAATTTCTGGTGCTTCTTGTACTACTAACTGTTTAGCACCAATGGCTAAAGTTTTAAATGATAATTATGGAATTGTTGAGGGATTAATGACTACAATTCATGCATATACAAATGACCAAAATACATTAGATGGTCCTCATCCTAAAGGAGATTTAAGAAGAGCTAGAGCTGCTGCTGCAAGTATTGTTCCTAATACAACTGGTGCTGCTAAAGCTATTGGATTAGTAATCCCTTCATTAGCAGGTAAATTAGACGGTGCTGCTCAAAGAGTTCCTGTAATTACTGGATCTTTAACTGAATTAATCACTGTTTTAGATAAAAAAGTTACAGTAGAAGAGGTTAATGCTGCAATGGCTGCTGTTGCTAACGAATCTTTCGGTTATACTGAAGAGCCATTAGTATCTTCTGATATCATTGGTATAGAGTTTGGATCATTATTTGATGCTACTCAAACTAAAGTAATGACTGTTGGAGATAAACAATTAGTTAAAACTGTTTCTTGGTATGATAATGAGATGTCATATACTGCTCAATTAATAAGAACATTAAAGTACTTTGTACAAATGTCTAAATAATTGAAATACAGAAAAAAGAATAAATAGAATAGCGGAACTATAAGTTCCGCTTTTTTTTAAAAATATTTTAATTTATTGGAGGATTAAAAAATGGCAAAAAAAATAGTAACTGATTTACATGTTAATGGAAAAAAAGTTTTAATGAGAGTTGATTTTAATGTTCCTATGAAAGATGGAAAAATAACTGACGAAAATAGAATAATTTCTGCCTTACCTACAATCAAACATGTTCTTGATAAAGGGGGAAGAGTTATTGCTTTCTCTCATCTTGGAAAAGTTAAAGATAGTTCTGATTTAGAAAGTAAAAGTATGGCACCTATTGCTGCTAGATTATCTGAGCTATTAGGAAAACCTGTAACTTTTATAAATGCAACTAGAGGAACTGAATTAGAAGCTGCTGTTGCTAATTTAAAAGATGGAGAAATTATGATGTTCCAAAATACTAGATTTGAAGATTTAGAAGGTAAAAAAGAATCAAAAAATGACCCTGAATTAGGAAAATACTGGGCTTCTTTAGGAGATCTATTTATCAATGATGCATTTGGTACAGCTCATAGAGCTCATGCTTCAAATGTTGGAATAGCGTCAAATATAGGTGAAGGAAATACTGCTGCTGGTTTTTTGATGGAAAAAGAAATTAAATTTATTGGCGGAGCAGTTGATGCACCAGAAAGACCTTTAATAGCTATTTTAGGTGGTGCAAAAGTTTCTGATAAAATTGGTGTTATTGAAAATCTTCTTGTTAAAGCTGATAAAATTCTTATTGGTGGAGCTATGATGTTTACATTCTTTAAAGCTTTAGGAAAAAACACTGGAAAATCATTAGTTGAAGAAGACAAAGTTGAGCTTGCAAAATCTCTTTTAGAAAAATCTAATGGGAAAATAATTTTACCAATAGACACTGTTGTTTCTAAAGAGTTTTCTAATGATGCACCACACTCAGTTGTTTCTGTTGATTCTATTCCTAATGATGAAATGGGACTTGATATTGGACCTGAAACTGTAGCCTTATTCACAAAAGAACTTGCTTCTGCTAAAACTGTTGTATGGAATGGTCCTATGGGTGTCTTTGAAATGGCTAATTACGCTAAAGGAACTATTGGAGTTTGTGAAGCTATTGCTAATTTAACTAATGCGACAACTATTATTGGTGGAGGAGATTCTGCTGCTGCTGCTATCTCTTTAGGATTTGCTGATAAGTTTTCTCATATTTCAACAGGTGGAGGAGCTTCTCTTGAATATTTAGAAGGAAAAAAACTTCCTGGTGTTGAATCAATATCAAATAAATAAATTTTTAATGAACTACCACTCATTATTTCTATCAAAAGATGTCTCTTTGAGGCATCTTTTTTTATATATACTTAACTATACAAAAAAAGAAAAGAACTCCGGGGGGGTGGAGTTCTTTTCAATTTATATTTTCTCAATATATATATTTAGGGGGAATATATTAGAGAAAAGGATTTGTCAAAGATAGAATACCATTTTCTAGAACTAGTGTATATATACTTTTTTTGTATTTTACCGTTTCAAAAAAAACATATTATAGTGTACTCAAATTCTCTACTCTTTTTTCAAGTACATATTCTTCTAATAGCAATTCTAGTTCACCTATACTAAACATCTCTAGTCTTTTAAAATTCAAGGTTGTTAAAATTTCTGTATCTGATAAAATAAACTCATATTTCTTTAATTCTACTTTATTTTTAAATTTATAATATAAATATGGTTCTACTGTTATCTCTAAATTAGGATGACACTGCAAAAAACTTTTTAAAATCTTTTTGACATAATCAATACTATAATCTTTTACAAAAGCCATTATTGATAATTTGTTTTGTAACTCTTCTTCTAAGAAAAAATCTATTAAACATTCTGCAACACCTACTTCATCAGAATATATCATTTCTATTTCCAACATTTTAAGTATTCTACTTACTTTTTTAATTATTATATTCATATTTTTAGATGTAGGAGTTTTTCTAACTGAAAAGAAACCATATTTTTTCTTAACAAGTCCTCTTACAAAATATACTTTTAAGTTTTCATAAAGTTTTTCACTAATATCATCTTGAATTGCAAATGTTTTACGAATTTCTTTATAAAAAGTATCAAACATTTTTGATTTTACAACATCATAAGTTCTATAATACTTCACTTTATAAAAAACTGTAGCTAAAAATTTTCTGAAATTTTCTGAAATTTTATCTGAATAATCATTTAAATATTTTTCAATTTCTATAAATTTATCTTTTTCAATTCCTATAGTAAAACTATCATAGCTTATATTATCTCCTTTCCACTTTTCAACAACCCCCATAGAACAAATAGAATAAAAAGAAAAAACAGAAGATTGTCCATCAATTTTTTCTATAATATCTTTATAAAGCTCCATATAATACTCTTCATTCACTATATTAAGTTCATCAAAAAGTTCTTTTCTTTGAACAGATAAAAAATCTCTCTCTAGATAAAGCTTTAATATCTTTTCACAGAGTATTTTTCTAATCTCTTCATTGTCATCTTCTATTAAAAATATACCTTTAGAATTTTTTGATTCTAATAATATTCCTTTTTCTTCAAGCTCTTCTTTTACTATTTTAAAATCTTTAATTGCTGTTGTTCTAGAAACACCTATTCTTTGTCTTTCTTTCTCTAAATTTATATAGCCATATATCAAAAATCTTATGGCAAATATATCTCTTCTTTCCTTTGAAGATAATATATCTAATTGAGAAAAAAAATCTTTTATCTCACCTGTGGAATACTCCAAACTATATATATTATGATGTCTAATCACCTGTTTTAATCCTTTCTCTTTTAAATACTCATTTAATAAATGTATGTTTCTATCTATAGAGTTTAAATCTAAATTTATATATTTTGCAATCTCCTCTATATGTATATCCCCTTGTAATACTATTTTTAGTAATGTTATTATTGTATTAGACATCTTTTCCTCCCTTAAATATAGCTCTTTATTATTTCAACACTTCCTATTATCTCAACACTTTTATTAGCCGGTATAAAATATGTATCCCCTTTTATTATTTTATACTCTTTTTCTTCACATATAAGCTTTCCTGTGCCCTCCAGTATTGAATATATCCTAAAATTTTTATATAACTGGTCATTATATTTGCCATTAATAATAAATTTATCTACAGAAAAATATTCACTTTTTATTAAAGATTCTTTTATTATATTTTTTTCTTCATTTTTTTTTCTAAATTTATCTTCACTTATAAATACCTCTTGTCCAAAATTAATTACATCCATCGCCTTTTTTAAATGTAACTCTCTTTTTTTCCCATTGACTTCTCTATCAAAATCATATATTCTATATGTCATATCTGAATTCTGTTGAATTTCACAAATTAAAATAGATCCTTCTAATGTACCATGAACAACCCCTGGTTTTACATCAATAAAATCACCTTTTTTTACTTTTATCTCATTAAAGAGATTGGTAAAATCTTTATTCTTTATTTTTTTTTTGTAATCATTACATGTTATCTCTTTTTTTAATCCTAAAATTAATTTTGCATTGTCACTAGCTTCCATAACATACCAAACTTCACTTTTCCCAAATTCATTTTCCACTTCCAAAGCATATTTATCACTTGGATGAACCTGTACTGATAATTTATCATTAATATCTAAAAATTTTATTAAAAGCGGAAATTTTTCTCCGTATTTATTTATAATTTCTTCTCCTACTAATCTCTCTTTATATTTTATAAATAAATCATTTAAAGATTTTCCTGCAAATTTTCCATTTTCTACAAATGACATTCCCATAGGATGACAACTTACTTCCCAAGATTCTCCATACAAGTCTAAGGTTGGTAATTCAAAATTTAAATTTTCTTTAAATTTTCTTCCTCCCCATACTTTTTCAACTAAATTTTTTTTAAATTTTAATAGTTCCACTCTTCCTCCCCATTAAGTCACATATTATTTTAAATTTTTCAAACTCCTCTTTTTTTAAAGGTTTTGAAAATAAATATCCCTGTCCATAATCCACTTTTCTATTTCTTAAAAATCTATATTGATTTTCACTTTCAATTCCTTCTGCTACTATTTTTAAATTTAACCCTTTTATTAGATTTACAAGTACATTATAAACTATTTTACCTTTTTTCTCATTAAAAGAATCGATTAAAGATTTATCAAACTTTACTATATCTATTGGTAAAATTGATAAAACTGATGCTGTTGAATGTCCTGTTGTAAAATCATCTAAAGAAAACGTTACTCCTATCTCTTTAAATACTTTCATTTTTTCTAACGTTAGTTTTATATTTGATATTAATAAACTTTCTGTTATTTCTATCTCTATATTCCTTCCATTAATTTTATATTTTAATAAAAGATCTTTTATTTTTTTTACACAATCTTCTCTTTCAAAAGTTAACATTGATAAATTAAAAGAAAGTATAAAATCTTTTCCTACAATTCTTTTATCTAACCATTCTCTTAAAGTTTTTATTGATATTTCAGCAATTTTATAATCTATATAGTGTATGTGTTTTATTTTTTCTGCTATTGGAATAAACTCTCCAGGAGATATTAATCCAAATTCACTATTTTTCCATCTAGCTAAAGCTTCTACTCCAATTATTTTATTTCTGTTTTCAAGAAGAACCTTAGGTTGATATGCTACGAATATATCTTCTTCTCCTAATTTTTTTAAGTTTAACTTTATTATTTGTTCCCTTTTCTTTTTACAAATAAATTCTTTTTTACCTTCATAAATAGAATAACCTTCTATTAATTTCGCCTCATACATTGATAAATCTGCATATTTAAAAGAACTTTTTAAAGATATATCCTTTGTTTTTTTAAAGTAACCAACACTTAATGATATTCTATAATTTGTTAAATACTGATCATTTTTAATTTTTTGTTGCAATTCAAATAATTTTTTCTCCAAATCAAAGATATTAAATATATAAAATTCATCACCTGAAATTCTAAATATATAATCATTTTTAAATATATTTTTCAAATGAATTGATACATTTTTTAAAATTTCATCTCCTATATTATGCCCATAAGTATCGTTAGAATTTTTAAAATTATCTAAATCTATGAATATAGCAGTCCCTTCTAAATAATTCTTTTTATTACAGAAATCATCAAATACTGTTCTACTTAAAAGTCCTGTCAATGGATCTACTAATAATTTTATAGCTTTTTTTCTGTTTTTGATACATTTAAAAGTCGTAATTACAGAAAAAATCAGAATACATATAAGAAAAAATATTAATTTATTCTTTTGATTTTTTTCTATTTCTATTTTTTCAAGAAGCTCTCTTCTTTCTTTTATTCCTGCATCTTTTAATATCTCATTTTTATTTACAAGTATTTTTATTGCTTTATTTAATATATCTCTTAGAATTTTATCGTTTTTGTGTAAAGCTAAATTTATATGAATTTTTTCCATAGATTCAAAGCTAAAAAATTTATTATCTAAATCATCTATATCAAAAAGTATTGCCGATGTCAATTTACCATTATTTAAAGCACTATATAATTCATCATATGTATCAAACTTTTTTAATTGTTCATTAAAAAAATATTTTTTAGCAACCTCTTCATCTATTGTATTTTTTACTACCCCAACCTCTTTTTCACTTTTCAATCTAATATCGGTAACCCAATAAATATCCATATTATAAATATCATCTACAAAAATATAATCTTTTTTTCTTTTACTATTTTTTGATAATGGTAGTACCATAATTTTATTATTTTCAAAATCTTTAAATATCTCTTTCCAAGTTTTTACTTTTTTATTCAACACTTTTACTTTTACTCCTAAGCCATCTCCTATTTTTTCCATTAAATTAGGTATAGCTCCTTTATAAATATTATCTTTCTGAGAAAAATAACATATACTGTTTCTATCTTCATACTCAATTGTTATCTCTTTTAAATTTTTTAAATACTCCTTTTCTTGAAAAGTTAGCTCTTTATTAAATCTCTTAACATTATTTTCTCTATTTTTTTTATAAATATACTCTTCTAAAACATTTGTATATTTTTCACTTAAACAATTATTTACAATATTTACAAGACTCTTATATTCATCTCTTATTCCTATACTCGTATCTGGAAGATGCCCAATCGGCAATTTTCCTTCTGTATTTTGTAAATTTACTGCACTTTCTAAAATTAAATTATTCTTTTGATTTTTTATTTTATCAACTTGAATTAAATTCATCTTAATATCATTGTTTTTTAAAAACTCTTCTAAATATTTTACATATATTGTATTTTTTTCAACTAAAATAGATTTATTATTTAATGTTTTTATATCACTTAACTCTTTATTCTTTGATACAATATATAAACTTTCTCCATATAAACTTGTTGTAAAATCACAATATTTTCTTCTCTCCTCTGTTGGAGTTACAACTCCTACAATATCAATATCATTATTTTTTAACATACTATAAAGTTTACTTTTTCTATTTTTTTTTATTTTTATATTTAATTGTAAATAATTTTTAAAAATATCTATTAAAATATCATTTAAAGATATTCCATCTATTTTTTTTACAGCAAACTCTTCATTGGATAATCCCAAAGTAATCTCTTCTGACCTTAAATTTTTTAAATAAATTACTTCTCCTCTATTTTTAGGAATATATCTTTCAGTTGCAAATAATGTACTTACAAAAAGAATATATATGAATAGTATTTTTCTCATACTTCCTCCTTTAGTGTATCTTTTTATTGTATCTTTTATTACAAAAAAAGTAAATATACCATACAATAAAAAAATAGGAAGCTAAGCTTCCTATTCTTCTATAATTTGTTAATATTAATTGATTTTACATTAAGAGTTCTTCCATCCTCAGACATAGGTATCACTATCTCACCAGATTTTATTTTTTCTAAAATTTCTTCTTTTCCAGAAACATTTTTATCAAATCCTATTATTTTCCAGTTCTTATCAATTTTAGGAGTAACCTCTCCCTTCATCTCTTCTTGTACATATTTTATTATCAAATCTCTAATTCTTCCTGCATCTTGCAATGTTGCGTATGAATCATAATATTTATCTTCATTTTTAACTAATCCTAAATTCATAAGAGATCCAAATCTATAATTATTAACTGCTACTTTATATATCTTTTTAGGATCTAATTTTTCTCCCTTTATTGTAGGATCTACTATTCTTTCTCCCTCTGATTTAGATATGTCAATTTTATAATTTATTCCATCAAACATATCATAGTTATATCCTCTAACTTTAGGATTAAATGAGATCGTTACATCTCCAGGTTCAGTTTTATTATAATATTTAGCTGACCATTCCATATACTTAAGCAGATTCTCTCCAGTCATATTTACACCCATTAGGGTATTTGTATATTTATAAATAAAAGCAACATCTTTCTTTTTAAAATCACCAGCATCTAAATTCGATTCAAAATTAAATATTGCTGCTGCTGAAACATCTGCATTAGCATAATATTTTTGTGCATCATTAATTAACTGAACAATTGCATTATCTTCCATTTGACCTGTTGGCATAGTTGTTACCTTATCCGCTCCTGTTATATAATCAGTTCTTGGAATAAACTTCTGATTTATTTTTCCTACAACCTGATTTGCATCTTCTAATGATTTATCATGAACTCCTTTAAATTGCTCTAACATGTCATTATCAGCAGATACATTTGTACTTTCTATATTTTTAGCTACTATATTTTCTATTTTCCATTTTCCATCTTCTTTAACCATTTTTATCTCACCATTTGATACACCCCATCCATAAGCACCAGGTTCTAACACCATAGCTCCATTAACCTCTGTAACATATCTTGCATGTTCATGTCCTGCAAATATAAGATCAAATTGTGGATATGCTTTAGCTAAATCAAATGTTCCTGTTGCTCCATATTCATCCTTTCTACCTAAATGAAATGCCCCTACTAAAACATCATATTTTCCATCTAGCTCATCTAAAGTTTCTTTTACAGCACTCATTGGATCTTCAAAAGTTAATCCTTTAAAATGCTCTGGTGCAGATGCTTCCCACATTGGTACATGAGGAGGTAGCGCACCTATTAAGGCTACTTTTACACCTTGTACATCAAATATTTGATAAGGTAATACAAATTTAGATCCATCATCTTCATTTTCAATATTAGTTGAGATAACAGCTCCATCAAAATTTCTTATATTTCTAAGTAAAAAATCTTTTTCAAAATTAAATTCATGATTTCCAAGTATCCAAGCATCATAATCCATAGTATTCATCGCTTCTACCATTGGATGTGTTTCTAAATTATTAAATAATTCTGCACTATTATCCTGAACTGTATCTCCTATATCCATTAATATTAAATTTGGATTCCTATCTCTTAATTCTTTTACAATTGTATATGTCTTTGCATATCCTGCATCTTGATCTACTTCATCCACACCATACTCATATGGATAAATTCTTCCATGTACATCTGAAGTTGCTGCAAATGATAAAATAACATTTTTAGATCCAGGTTCTCCTTTTTTTATTATTTTTTTCTCAAGAGTTAATCTATTTTCTTTAAACTCCTTAATATCTTTTTTTACCTCTACTTTTTCCACATTTTTTGTTTTCTCTTTTTCTCCACAGCCTACAAAAACCATTGATAAAAGAGCCCCTAAAACGAAAAATTTTGTACTTTTCACTACTAATCCTCCCTTTCTCTTTTTATTAATAATATTGATACAACTGCTGTTATAGGAACAGTTGCTATTATACCTATGCTTCCTGCTAATGCATTCACAACCTCTATTGCTATTGCTGGAATATTTATAAATTGTTTATAAGTCATTCCATACCCCCAAATCATCATCATCAATGGAAGGGATCCTCCTGCAAATGCAAGAATTAATGTATTTATCATAGTTCCTACAATATCTTTTCCTATTGACATTGCAGATTTAAATAACTCTTTAAATTCTATCTGTGGTTTATGCTCATATATTTCATTTACAGATGAAGCCATTGACATTGCTACATCCATAACCGCCCCTAAAGAAGCTATTAAAATTGATACAAAAAGTAATCCTTCAACTTTTAATTTATATTCTTTAGCTATGTATAAGAGTTGTTCACCCTCTGATAAATTTAATCCAGTTAAATCCATAAATTTTCCAGATATATAGGAAATTAATCCTGCTATTGTTATTCCACAAATTGTTCCTATTATTGCTGAATAAGTTTTTCTATCAAATCCTCCTATTAATAAAAAACTTACTAATATTATTATTGATGACAATAATATTGATATTGGAATTGGTTCAACTCCCTTAAATAACAAAGGCAATAAAATATAAACTATTACTGCTCCTGTAAAAATAAGAGCAAGTAAAGATCTTACACCTTTCATTTTACCAAGAATTACTACTGCACTCATAAAAATAGCTATAAGAACATATATTCCCCTATCTCTTTTTAAATTATATAACCAAGCTGTTTCTTTATCTCCAACTTTTCTTATAGTGAAAATAGCCTGTAATCCTTCCTTTGCATATATATTATGAAGACTACTTAAAGAATTGTATACTTTGAATTTTTGATTTTTATACTCCCCCTCTTCCATTATTACCTCAAGAGTTTGACTTCCTCTATATTTCCCTTTCATAATAGGATCATACATCAAATCTTCTGATAATACTTTCACAACTTTTCCATTTATAAATTCTTGATTAAATACTTGTCCACCCTTTAAATTTTTACTCATTTTAGGTGAAATATACGCCATTAAAAAAACTGAAAAAACCACCATGAAAAACAACATTTTTTTCTTCATACAAACCTCTTGTTCTATTTAAAATCATTTATATTTAAATTATATCATTTTTTATAAAAAATCCATACTTTTTATTTGACTAATTTTTAAAAACTTTGTATTATAAATTAGAGGATTCATAATTATTTTTTTAGCGAGGTGTTCCAATGACAGAACTAGAATTAAAAGAGCTACTAAAAGGTAAAAATGTGGATGAATTATTTGACTTACTTATTGTAGGACTCGAGGCTACAAAAGATGAGGATAATATAGATTTAAATGAAATTTTAAAAATTAACGAGCACATTGCATAATAAAAATCCTTTAGAGGATTTTTTATTTTACCCTTGATTTTTTTCCTTTTATAAGTTATATACTTATATTGTATTACTATATAGGGGGGACAAAATAAATGGATTATAAAATTATTAGAAATGAGGAAACTAAAATACACTCTTGGAGCGGTGGTATCTCAAAAGAGATCTATATTTATCCTGCTAATTCCACTATAGATTCTGACTTTAATTTTAGAATATCAACTGCCACTATAAATCCTGGAAAATATAATTTTTCTGATTTTTCAGGTTATAAACGATTACTAATTTTATTAACAGGAGAACTAAATTTAACTATTAATAATGACATAACTCATCTACTTCCTTATTCACATATCTTTTTTAATGGAGATACTAGGGTCATAAGTAATACTAATTTCGAATCTATTGATTTTAATTTAATATACAAAGAAAATATAGATATTTTAAATTTTAAGTTTATTGAAAACAATTTTAATGGTGAAAAGGAATATAATTTTGGAATACATATATATTATAATCTTGAATCTCCAAAACATATCCATCTTAATAACAATGAATATACTCTTGCTGTTGGAGATACTTTTATTGCTTGTGGAAATAATTTTCAAATTGAAGGAGTTGGCACTGGAATCTATATTAATTTAAAAATATAAACAAAAAGGTTAATCAAACTTTAAGTTTGATCAACCTTTTTTTATTTATTCTTACAGATTATTTAACCACTTTTGATTATCTAAATACCATCTTATTGTTTTCTCTATTCCAACTTCAAAAGATGTTTCTGGATACCATCCTAACTCTCTTACTATCTTTGTTGGATCTATTGCATATCTTGCATCATGACCTAACCTATCTTGTACATATGTTATTAAATTATAGTTTATATTTTCAACATCTGTTGCTAATATTTTTTGATATTCTGGCTCATTTTTCATTATTTTAGATATTGTATCTATTGTTAATTTAACTATATTTATATTTTCCTCTTCATTAAACCCACCAATATTATATATCTCATGAGCCCTAGCTTTAGATATTACCAAATCTATTCCTTTACAATGGTCTTCAACATATAACCAGTCTCTTACATTGTCACCTTTTCCATATACTGGAAGTTTTTTTCCAGCTAGTATATTTTTAATAATTAAAGGTATTAATTTTTCAGGAAAATGATATGGTCCATAATTATTTGAACATCTAGTTATGTTATATGGAAACTTATATGTTTCACCATAAGCCATTACTATCATATCACTTGCTGTTTTAGAAGCTGAATATGGACTTCTTGGATCAAGTGGTGTGCTTTCTGTAAACATTTTTTCTCCATATGTTTTTAGATTCTTTCTACCACTTGCTATCTTAGCTACTTTCTCATCTAGTATTAACTCTTTTGGAATTTCATAATCCTTAGATAAGCTTCCATAAACTTCATCAGTTGATACATGATGAAATTTCTTCCCTTCCTTATATACTGGATACCCAAATTCATCTTTTCCTGTACTCCAAAACTTTT
>SAMEA5043655__coassemble_150_pt1 | contig 15302 bp, 17 predicted proteins | sample SAMEA5043655__metabat2_low_PE_003 | metagenome-assembled genome bin SAMEA5043655 (sample SAMEA5043655) | Gadus morhua
CTTCAAACTCAGTTCTAATATTATCTACTGCTTTAGGACTATTATGTAAGTCTGGTGTATGATAAATAACCTCGTAATTTTTTAAATCTTTAGAGAATTCTAAAACATCAGAGTAATATTGATCATGATCTGTTTTAAAGAATAAAGTTCCTTCAACATTCATAATAACATCTAAAAGTTCAAATAGTTTAGGTTGAAGAATTCTATTTTTTTCATTACCTTCCCAAGGATCAGGAAAGTTAATATATAAACCTTCAATTTCACCATTTTCAATAAAATTAGTTATTTCTTCTCCACGTCTTCTAAGAAAAACAACATTATTTAAATTTCTTTTAACAGCTTTATTAGCAGATAAAACTAATCTTTTAAATCTAATCTCAAGTGCTAAATGATTTCTTTCAGGGTATTTTTCAGCCATACCAATGGCAAAATTTCCACTTCCAGAACCAATCTCAAGATAGATGGGATTATTATTACTAAAAGCTTTTTGATTCCACTGTCCTTTATAAGAATCCATAATATCTTTATCATATATAATATGTTTTGGATATTCAACTAATTTAACCATATAAGGATTATAATTAGTTCTAGGATTAGTAAAGAAGTGTCTCCAAAGAGTATCTTCTAATCTTTCTTTCATTCTTCCTCCATAATTTTAATAATTTTTTCAGCAGCAAATTGATTGCTTTTGAAAAATTGATTTATTTTATCCTCAGAAACAGGATTTGTTTCAATGAGGTTAATAGCTTGTAAAAATTCATCTTCACTATGAATTTTATATCCTAAGTTTAGAGATAGAATATCTCTAGAAATTGTTTTAACATTTTGTAAAAAATGACCAAAAATAGGAGTTTTACCATAAAATAAAGGTTCGAGCAAACTATGTCCACCTATATTAACCAAGGTACCACCAACAAAGGAGATATCACAAATAGAGTAGAATTTTCTAAGAATTCCCATTTTATCAACAATAATAATGTTTGAATTATCATTCTCTCCCTTTATTAGAATATCAGAAAATCTTTGATAATTCAAATGGGAATTTGTTAATAATTTTTCAATATTTTCAATTCGCTCTAAATGTCTAGGAACAATAACTAATAAAGTATTTTTTAATTTTTTAAATACATTAATGAGAATTTCTTCTTCACCAGTTCTAGTACTACCTGCTACGAATATTTTATATTTATTTGGATTTATTAATTTTTTTAAGTTATTTTTTTCTCTGTTAGAAAAAGATTCAAAAGATATATCAAATTTTAGATTACCTGTAACTTGAATTTTATTTTTATCTGCACCTAAGTTAATAATTCTATCTTTATCATTTGTACTTTGCATACAAAAAAAAGAAATTTTATTTAATAAAGGCTTTAAAATTAATTTAATTTTTTTATATCTAGGAAAACTTTTATTAGAAATTCTTCCGTTAACTAAAATTATTTTAGAAACTTTAGAAACTTCATCAATTAAATTAGGCCAAAGTTCTGTTTCAACAAGAACTAAATATTTTATACTAATAGTTTTAATAATTCTTTTTAATATAAATAGGTCATCTAGAGGAAATCTCATTACTGTAACAGAACTGTCATTTGAATATCTTTCAATAGCAGTATTATAACCTGTATCAGTAAAAACTGTAATTAAAATTTCTTGAGGAAATTTATTTTTAATTTTTTTAATAAGTCCATCAATTAAGTTGATCTCTCCAACAGAGGAGCAATGAAGCCAAATATATTCTTTATCTGATTTTAAAATAGAAAAATCTTGAAATAATCTTTTAAAAACAAATTTTCTTTTTTTTGAATTAAAAATAAGGAAAATTGCAATAAAAGGATATAAAATTCCTCTTATTAAATTATAAAACATAATAGTTACTCTCCAATTATAGAATAGATTATAGTTTCAATAGAGTAAACACACTCTTGAATATTCATAAAACTACTATCAATTTCAATAGCATCATGTGCTTTTTTCAAAGGACTTTCTTTTCTAGATGAATCGATAAGGTCCCTTTCAATAATATCAGCAAGAACTGTTTTAAAATCTTCAGTAATACCTTTTGATAAATAATCTTTTACTCTTCTTTTAGCTCTTTCTTCAGGAGAAGCTACTAAAAATATTTTAACATCTGCATTAGGAAAAACTACAGTTCCAATATCTCTTCCATCTAAAATAACTTTTTTACCTTTACTAATTTCTCTTTGAAGATCTACAAGTTTAATTCTAACCTCTTTAATAGCAGCAACAGGAGAAACTATTTTAGTTACTTCAGGAGTTCTGATCTCTTTAGAAACATCAACACCGTTTAAAATAAAAGAGTCATTAACTATATCCATATTAATCTTAGGTAAAGACTCAATAATAGTTTTAGAGTCTTTAATATTAATATTATTTTGTAAAGTATATAAAGCTACCATTCTATACATAGCTCCAGTATCCAAATATGTAAGATTAAAATCTTTAGCTATAATTTTAGCAATTGTACTTTTCCCACTTCCTGCAGGACCATCAAGAGCTACAATATAGTTTTTCATAAGCTTTGCCTCCCTTATGCTTTGATTAAAAGAGCTCTCCACTCTTTATCTCTTTTTATTTCTAAAATTTCAAGACCTTTTTTCTCTACTTCTTTAACAATTTGAGGAAGTTTATCTTCAATAATACCTGAGAATATAATAAGTCCATCTTTTTTAACTACCTTAAATATATCTTTAAGTAAAAGAAGAATAACATCAGCTAAAATATTAGCAACAACAACATCAAACTGTTTATCTTTAACAACAGAGATTAAATCACCTAAATAAACTTCAGCTTTTTCTGGAGATATATTATTTAATTCTAAATTTTCTTTTGTAGAATCAATAGCAAGTTCATCAATATCAGTACCATAAATATCAACAGCTCCTAATTTTTCAGCTGCAATCATAAGAATACCAGAACCAGTACCAACATCAATAACAGAGTTTCCAGGTTTAATATTTTCTTCCATGATTTTTAAACATAAAGATGTAGTAGGATGAGAACCAGTACCAAAAGCTCTTCCAGGATCAAGTTCTATAACAAGTTCATTTTCTTCTGGCTCATATTCTCTCCAAGTTGGTTTAACTACAAATTTCTCACTTACTTTTTCTGGATAAAGATATTTTTTCCAACTATTTTGGTAATCTTCCTCTTCATATTCATAAAAATCTATTGAAAAAACAATATCATCTCTTTCAGAGAATCTTTCTTCAAAAGAGTTTTTTATCATTTCATTTCTTCTGTCAGAGTAAGGATTCATTGGGAAATATGCAGAGATTGCATAATCTACCATTAAAAATTGTTTTTCATCTTTGTAAAAATCTAAAGGATTTCTTGTTTTTAAAGGCTCATCAATTTTTAGACCAGTTGCTCCAAAATCATAAAAAATATTAGAGATTTCTTTTTGAGCAGTTTCTATATCATCACTATCAAATATAACTTTTATTTCAATAACTTTCATAATTACCTACCTAATTAAAAATTCCTAACTCAATAAGAGAAAGGTTTATTCTATCAATTTTTGTACATTCACCAGTTTCATCATCTAATTCAATGTCAATACCGTTAATTCTTTCTTTTCCCTCTGCAATTTCAAATCTTTGAGGAAGAGCAGTTAAGAATTTAGGAATAATTGATTCTTTACTCATACCAATAATACCATTATCTGAACCAGTCATACCAATGTCACTAATAAATCCTGTTCCTTCTGAAAGTATTTTATTATCTGCAGTTTGAACATGAGTATGAGTTCCATAAAGAACAGATGCTTTCCCATCAATATAGTTAGCTAAAGCTATTTTTTCCGATGTAGCTTCAGCATGAAAATCAACAATTATATGTTTACACTCTTTTCTTAATTCGTCTAAAAGAGAGTTAAGAGTAGCGAAAGGACAATCTATAGGTGGCATAAATACTCTTCCTTGAAGAGAAATAACCGCTATTTTATTTCCTTTTTTATCTTTTTTTATAGTATATCCGAATCCAGGAACTCCTTGTGGGTAGTTATATGGACGTAAAACTCTATCCGAACCATCTAAATAATCATAAATTTCCTTTTTATCCCAAATATGATTTCCACTTGTAATAACATCGACACCCCAAGCTAATATTTCATCACATAATTTTGTTGTAATTCCAAAACCAGCAGCAGCATTTTCTCCATTAACTATAACAAAGTCATAAGAAGATTTATTTTTATCTAAAAAAGCTTTTAGAGTCTTTCTTCCAGGGTTTCCAACAATGTCACCAACAACTAAAATTCTCATTATTTACCTCATTTCTATTATTATTTTATTACCAAAAGGTATTATAACATTTTTCACTAAAAAATAAAACTGCAAAATAACTATAAAAATATAAGTAAAAGTTGACAAAATTCAGAAAAAAGTATATTATAAAGGTATATTATAAAGAGCTACTAGGAGGGAATTATGTTAACTAAAGAAGAATACTTAAAAAAAATAGGAACAACAGAAGAAGAATTAAAAGCTAAAGGATTAGAACTTGTATTCATAGGTCAAGTTGGGTATGATTCTGAAGAAGATGGTTGGGATACTGATTATATAGATCCTACTAGATGTGTTGAAGTTGGAATGGGTTGTAAATGTGCAACTGGAGGAACACTTCACGATAAATTATAAAATAAATTAAATAGTGAAACATCTAAAATATAAATAATTTTAGATGTTTTTTTTTATTTATTAATTATGATATACTTAAGGTATATAAAATTAAGAGGGAGAGAAGAATGAAAAATACAGGAATTGTAAAAGAAGTAAGTAAAAATAAAATTACTCTTTCTATGTATAAGGAAAGTGCTTGTTCTCATTGTAACAAATGTAGTGATAGCAATAAAATTACAAATGACTATACAATATATACAGAAGAAAATATAAATATTGGTGATATTGTAACCTTTGAAATGGAGGATTCTCAAGTTTTGAAAGCAGCTACAATTGTTTATATTATCCCTGTAATATCAATATTTTTAGGATATTTTTTAGGAAGTTATTTAGGTTTTTCTGAAGGAAAGTGTATTATTTTTAGTTTAGGAGCATTAGTTATAACTTTTGGAATTATATTTTTATATGATAAAATTGTTGTGAAGAATAAAATGGAAAAAAATATAAGAATAATATCAATAGAAAAAGGGGAATAATATGTATAAAAACATTGTTTTTATTATACTTATTTGTTTTTTCCAGAAGGGGTATTCAAAGAATATTGAAATAGATTATTCAAAGACTTTAGACAAAAATGGGAAAGTTTACGTCAAAAAAAGTATAGAGCCATTAACAGGGATGGTGAAATATAAAAAAGATAGAGAATTCTATAAAAATGGAATTCCAGAAGGGAAGTGGTTAAGTTTTTTTTCAGATGGTAAAATAAAATCGATTGAAAATTGGAAAAATGGAAGTTTAAATGGAAAATATATTTTGTATAATCAAAAAGGGATTAAAAGCTTTCAAACATACTATTTAAATGGTAAAGATCATGGGAATTTTAAATTATATCATGAAAATGGTAAACTTCAAATTATGGGTAGATTTATATATGGAAAGGCAATTGGAGTTTGGAACTACTATGATAAATCCGGAAGATTAATTGGAAAAAAAGATTATACAGAACATGTAAAACATTTTGATCAAAACAATTAAGGGAGAAGACTATATATGAAAATAAAATTAAAAAGATATTTTAATAGCAGCGTTTTAGTGAATCCAGGGAAAGCGAAAAATCTTTATGAAAAATTAAAAAAAATATTAAAATTAGAAAAAGAAGTAGTCTTAGATTTTAGTGGGATAAAAGCAACAACTTTTGTATTTTTATTTGTTTTGTTTACTAATTTATGGAAAGAGTATGGTAAGGATTTAAAAAGTAAATTAGCTATAAATAATGCTCCAGAAAACTTAGTTAATCAGATTATGTATTTGAAAAAAAATTATAAAGAATTAAATGAAAAATTTTCTGGGAATCAACAAAGTTTTGCCATTTCTTATTTGGGATAATTGTTGACAAAATTAATATATAATGTTAAGATCTAAGCATAAATACAATACATTATTAAATATATAGGAGTGTAAATTATATGTTTTTTGAAGAAGTTGAAAATGAAATTTATGATAGTACTTTTGATTCAATATACTATGCCTTATTAGAGGAGTATAAAGAGGGATCATTAACAATAGAAATGTTAGAAACAAATATAGAAGAGCAACAACAAATTTTATTAAATGGATTATTTGAAGGGGAAACAAAATTTGCTTATGCAAGTGCTGCAGTAGATGCACATCAATATGCTTTAGCAATGATTAAAAAAAATATGGTAGCTTAAGAGTGGATTTTATTCACTCTTTTCTTTTTGCAAACATTGTAAGAAAAAAATTTAAAAAACAGAACACAAATTTTTTGAAGAATGTTCTAAAAAAAAACTTGACATACTTATGTTCTTATTATATACTACTAGTGAGACCGAATTTGATTGAATAGATCTATATACCCCCCAAAAAATCTATTTTAATCTTTTTTATTTTTTAACACTCCCCCGTGTTATGAAAAAACCCTCCTTCCCAGGAGGGTTTTTTCATTATAAAAATAAAACAAATAAAAAAGTGTTCTGTATTGAACACTTTTTTATTTTAATAATTGTACTAATAAAGGAGCTAAAAAAATAGTAATTACACCAGCTATAACTATAGATAAAGCACTCATAGCACCTTCAGTTTCTCCCATTTCAATAGCTTTGCTCGTTCCTACAGCATGACTAGAAATACCAATTCCTAAACCTTTAGCAACAGCACTTTCAATTCTAAAAAGTTTTAACATAAGTGGAGCAAAAATATTTCCAGTAATACCAGTAACCATAATAGCAAAAACAGTAATAGCTGGAATTCCTCCCAATAACTTACTAACATCAATTCCAATTGGAGTTGTTATTGATTTTGGAACAAATGATAATAAAATAATATCTTGTATCCCTAAAATTTTTCCTAGAATAATAACAGATGACATAGCAGTAATTGATCCAATCAAAGCACCCGTAATAATAATTTTATAATGTTTTTTTAGTGTGTCTAATTCTTTATATAAAGGAATGGCAAGACAAACAGTAGCTGGAGCAATAAAGAAACCTAAGATGCTACCACCTTTATTATAATATGACGTAGGGACATTAAAGGCTTCCATTACAATAAATATTATAATAATAGCAATTAAAATAGGATTGAAAATTGGAAGTTTAAATTTATTAAAAACATCTTTTCCAATTTTAAAGGCAATTAAGCTAATAAATAATCCGAAGAAAGGATTGTTAAAAATAATTTCTTTCATTATTTTTTCCTCCTCATCATAAAGTCTACACTAAGAGCCGTAACTACCATAGTAAATAATGTAGTAAACATTAATAAAAAAATAAGTTTAAAGAAATCTCCTTTTAAAACACCTATAACATCTAATAATTTAACACTTGGTGGAATGAAAGTTATAACCATATTTGCTACAAAAAATTCACCAACAGTTTTTATAGATTCTAATTTGATAATTTTAAAAGTTAGAAATATAAATAAAAGCAACAATCCATTAACTGTTCCTGGAATAGGGAGATGAAAGACTTTTTCAAGAACTACACCTAGGTAGTTAACAGAAAGGATAATAAAAAATTCGAATAACAAGATATTACCTCCAATATTTAATAAAATATTAAAGAGGTGCTAAATTAGCACCTCTTTAAATTATTAGTCTTTTCTCTTCATTTGTGGGAAAAGGATTACATCTCTAATAGAAGGAGATCCAGTTAATAACATGATCGCTCTATCGATTCCTATACCTAGTCCACCTGTAGGTGGTAAAGCATACTCAAGAGCTTCTATGTAGTCATCATCAATAACTGCAGTAGCTTCATCATTACCAAGTAAAGCTTCTTCTACTTGAGCTTCAAATCTTCCTCTTTGGTCAGCAGGATCATTTAACTCAGAGAAAGCATTAGCATATTCTCTAGCATCAATAAATAACTCAAATCTATCAGTAAATCTAGGGTTTTCAGAATTTCTCTTAGCTAAAGGAGAGATTTCAACTGGGTGACCATATATAAATGTTGGTTGAACAATATGCTCTTCACATTTTTGTTCAAAGAACTCATTGATAATATGTCCAACTGTAGTCATATGATCAGCAATTTCAACATGGTTAGCTTTAGCTAATGCTTTAGCCTCTTCAACTGTCACATCATTCCAGAAGTCAGCTCCTGTAATTTCTTTAATCATATCTACCATATGAACTCTATTAAATTTACCTAAGTTAATTTCTTTTCCGTTGTATTCAATAGTTGTAGTTCCTAAAACCTCATTAGCAAGGTATTGGAATAAGTTTTCTGTTAAATCCATCATGTCGTTATAATCAGCATATGCTTGGTATAATTCCATCATAGTAAACTCAGGGTTATGTCTAGTTGACATTCCTTCGTTTCTAAAGTTTCTATTAATTTCATAAACTCTATCAAATCCACCAATAATAAGTCTTTTTAAGTATAACTCAGGAGCTATTCTTAAGTATAATTCCATATCAAGAGCATTGTGGTGAGTTATAAATGGCTTTGCAGCAGCTCCACCAACGATAGGGTGCATCATTGGAGTTTCAACTTCTAAGAATCCTTTTTTGTTTAAGAACTCTCTAACACCATTAATGATTCTAACTCTTTTAATAAATGTGTCTTTAACATCTTTATTCATGATAAGATCAAGATATCTTTTTCTATATCTAGTTTCAACATCTGTAAGACCGTGGAATTTTTCAGGTAAAGCTCTTACATTTTTAGATAAAAGTTCTCCATAAGAAACTCTTAAAGTAAGTTCTCCTTTTTGAGTAACAAATAAAGTTCCTTCAACACCAATGATATCTCCTACACCTAATTTTTTGATTATAGCATATAATTCATCACCAATTTGGTCTTTTCTAATGTAAACTTGAATTTTTCCTGTTTGATCTTCAATATGAGCAAATATTGCTTTTCCTTGCTCTCTGAATCCCATAATTCTTCCAGCAGTTTTAAATGTTTCTTCTAACTCAGGAGAGGCATTTAAAAGAGTTTCAATCATGTGAGTTTTTTCATATCTTTTTCCAAAAGGATATACTCCAAGGTCTTGAAGCTCTTTAACTTTGTCCCATTGCTCCATTACAAGACGTTCTTTTCCTACTCTATCAAAGTATTTTTCCATAATAATTCTCCCTTTTTCTAATTTATAGTTTCAATAAATAAATGCTACTTTTTCTTCCCCAAGTACTACTTGGATTATTTTCTCTAGATTTTCTTAAATATTCTTTAGCTTTATCAATGTTTCCTTGTTTGTGATTAATAACACCTAAGTAATAGTATAATTCAGATGAATTTTCATTAACAGATTTAATATTGTTAAAATCACTTATAGCTTTATCATAGTTGCCCATAAGGAAATATGTTTTTCCACGATAAAATAAAATATTATCAAGATCATTTTCTTTTGTATTAGTTATAGCTTTATTAAAAAAAATAAGAGCTTCATTATAACTTTTTCTATTAAGAGCATCTCTACCGTTACTTAAATTTTTATTAATTACAGGAATAGTAGTTTCTATTGTAGGAACTATTGGTGTAGAAGTATCAAGAACATCTTGAGAAGGGGTATTACTATTTAAAGTAATTCCATTTTCAGAGGCTAAACTATTATAATAGTTTCCTTTGTTAATATCTCCATTTTTAATATAAAGATTTCCCAAAGTGCTAGCTAATTCTGGATCTTCAACATCTCCATAAAACTTTTCAAGAAAACCTAACTCCTCATTAGTAGCAGTAGTTTTTCTTTCAATAATTCTTTTTATTGCTGTATTTAATTTTAAATTGTTTTTATTATAATTTAAATAATAGTTATCAATAACAAAGTTATTCTGATTTATTTTTTCTTCTAAAAGTAAAAGTTTAACTTTTTCATCCTCTGTAAGAGAAAAATTTTCTTTTAAATATTTAATTTTATTATTAAGTAAAAGGTTATTTCCTTTACCAGCACCTAGGTCAAGAACCATAAATGATACATCTTTTTGTTTATTATTTGTAGGAAAAGCCATCAAATAAAGTTGAGCACTTTTCTCTAATAAATCTAAATTTTGATTTTTGTAGCTGTCTAAAATTATATCATAATTATCTTTTTCAGTAAAATCATATTTCAATTTATTTTTTATCCGTATTGTTCCCATATAAGTAAAATCATTATAAACTTCAGCTGTATATAACCCCTGATAAACACTTGAAAATTCTAGATTGTTATTTATAAGAGAAAAATTAAATCCAGATTTAACTGGAGTAGAAATAATTTTCAACCTATTTCCATTGAGACCTGTAATTTTTAAAGTTTCTCCAATGTATGTTTCTAAGACACCTGAGATTTGTGATGGTGCGTATACTCGTGTAGCATTGGAATTTAAATCTCTTTCAACTAAATCACTTAAGTAATCGATTCCTGAATTAGTTAAATAAAAACTATTTTGTGGTAAGATTGGATTTTTTGTAGTTGTAATTGATGTTTTTCCAGAAAGTGGAAGATTTGTCTGTAAATTAGAACAACTAAAAAATAGTAAAGCAGTAGCAGATAATATAAATAATTTTTTCATTGACCCCTCCTTAATAAAAAATAGAGCAAAGGATTGCTCTATTTGCATATTTAACGTACCTCTATTATTTCAATATCTAATTGATTAATTTCGATATTATTATCGTATATAATATATGAAGTTGTCAACTTATTTTCAGTATAATTCAAAGATTTACAAAAAATAGTAAATTCTTTATGAAAAAAAGGAGTGTGATAAGAAAATGGAGTTTTCTTTCCTTCTTTTAAAATTAAAGAACTATTAACCTCTCCTTTTTTATGAATTTCAACAAAGTCAGAAGAAATTTTGATTTCTCCATTTCCTTCTTTATTAGAATATCTAAAAATAATTGTGTTATTTTCCGTAGTCTTAGTTGCGATTATTTTTTGAGTAATTTTATCTCCAAAAGAATCAATACTATTTATAAGCACTCTAGCCATTAGAAATACTCCTTATCATTTTCATCGTCATAATCCATATCAAAATAGCCATCTTTACTGTATGAATCTTCACGATCATAATATTCGTCATCATCCCAGTCTCCAATATCATCTTGTCCTAAATATTCTTCTTTCCAAAACTCTAAAATAGAAGAGATTTCACCACCATCTTCAATAAGTTGAAGTTCATCATTTTCTTCATCAAATAAAAAAATATGATTAAGACCATTAAAATCCTCAGTTATAAGATATTCTTTATCTCTAATAATTAAATTTTCAAGAACAGTTAGTTCGAACTCCTCGTCATCGATGTTGTGAAAAAAAGTTTCTCCTTGTGAATACATTGTTTCCTCCTAAATACTTTATAAAAATTAAATAAAAATTAAAACCATAAAATTATTTGTGATATTTAGTATTTTTTAAAATACTAAACCATCTATAAATTTGTTCTGTTAAAATAAGTCTCATTAATTGATGTGGAAATGTCATTTTAGAAAAACTTAATTTTAAATCTGAAATGCTTCTAAGTTCTTCTGATGTTCCGTAAGATCCGCCGATAATAAAATTAATAGTACTATGCCCATTAACAGTAATTTTTTCTATTTGAGATGCCATCTCTTCAGATGAGAAATTTTTCCCTTGAATATCTAGAAGGATCTTAAAACCCTTATGTTTTTCAAGAGTTTCTAAAATTGATTTTGATTCTTTTTCAATTGAGATATTTCTATTTGTATCATTTCCATCTTCTTTTAATTCAATTATTTTAAATTTTGCAAAACTTTGCAATCTTTTTGCAAATTCTTGAATTCCGTCGAGAATATATTTTTCTTTTACTTTTCCAATACATATTATATTTACATTCATTTTCTTTTAAATCCCTTTTCCATATCATTTAAACTTACTTTAAAGGTGATTGGCCTTCCATGAGGACAAGTGAACTCACCTATATCAATAAGTTCAGTTATTAATTTTTCCATTTCGTAGATGCTTAATTTTTCATTAGCTTTAATAGCTCCTTTACAAGACATTGAAATTATCATATTTTCTATAACTTCATTTTTAGAGTTTATTTTATTTAAACCTCTTAATATATTGAAGAATATATTTTCAATAGAATTTTTCAAATCAATATTAGGAACTGCTCTAATTAAAAAATCTTTATCGTTAAATGGATCTATTTCAAATCCAAACTCCTCAAAAAATTTAAGATTATTATTTAAGATTTCAATTTCGTTTAAAGAAAGTGAAACTTGTATAGGAACTAATAAGTTTTGAGAAGATATTTTTTTGTTAGAATATTGTTTTTTAAGTTTTTCGTAGAGAATTCTTTCATGAACAACATGTTGATCATAAATAATAAGTTCATTATTTTCTTCTACTAAAATAAAAGAACTGGAAAATTGCCCAATAATCTTTATTTTAGAGTTGTTTTTTAAAACTTTATTTTCTTTTTTAGGATGATGAATAGATTGTTGTATAGGTTCTTCAATGGCAATAGATATACTCTCTTTTTTAGGTGTTTTCAAATCAAAAGTGTTTGTTTTAACTTTAATTGGAGTAAATCTAGATTGACTACTAATTTTAAATTTTTCATCACTTATATTATCATTTATTTTAGTATTGTCAATATTAAAATTAAGTGAAGACAATTCTATTGGTGAATTTTGGTTTTTTCTACTTTCAACTTTTGCTTGAAAAATAGGAGTAGAAAAGTTTTTATTTTCATCAAAACTCTCTTTAATTGAATGATAAATTTTTTGATAAATATCATTTTCATCAGAAAATTTTATTATTTTTTTAGAGGGATGTACATTAACATCAATTTTTTTAGGATCAATATTAAAGTTAATTATAGCAAAAGGATATTTGCCTTTCATTAATTTAGTATAAAATCCATCAAGAAGAGCTTCTTCAATAATTTTTGATTTTACAGGACGATTATTTACAAAAATAAAGATCGAATCTTTAGTAGAACGAGTTAAAGATAAATTTCCAATATATCCGTAATCAAATTTTATAATATTTTTTAAAGTATTTGTATTGAAAAGTTCTAAAATAGTGTTTTCAATTCCTTTTCCGCTCGTTCTTATAGTTTCTTTTCCATCGATTGAAAGAATAATTGAAACAGAAGAGTTAGCAAGTGCTTCATTTAAAACAATCTCTTTTATTTTAGAATTTTCTGTAGAATCTTTTCTAAGAAATTTTAATCGAGCAGGTGTATTAAAAAATAAATCTTTAATTTCAATATCAGTACCTCTACTTTTTTGAATTTCTTTTAAATTAGTAATTTTTCCAGCAATAGTATTAATAGAGTTTCCACAAGTTTCATTTTCTTGTTTACTAGAAATAGTCATTTTAGAAACAGCAGAAATAGAGGAAAGAGCCTCACCTCTAAAGCCATAGGTAACTAAATTAAAAAGATCTTCTTGTGAAGAGATTTTGCTAGTTGCATGTCTTTCAATACATAAAAGTAGATCTTCTCTTGACATACCTTTTCCATCGTCAACAAATTTAATGTGTTTACCGCCGTGCTTAATATCAATTTTTATGTATTTACTATTGGCATCTAAAGAGTTTTCAAGTAGTTCTTTGACTAAACTTGCAGGATTCTCAACAACTTCACCAGCAGCAATCATATTAGAAAGAGATTCATCTAAAATTTTAATAACTCCCAACATATACCTCCTTAAGAAACGATATCACCATCTATTATTATACATAATTCAAATAATTTCAACTATTTTTTTATTAAATATAAATTTAATAGAAAAAACTAATATGATATAATAAAAAAATATAGGGTATAAAAAGGAGGGGAAAGTTGAGAATAAAAGTGTTAGTTTTAACAATGATTTTAAGTTTAAAAGTATTTTCAGCATATAATGTAGATGATTATATTTTATTTCATAAAGGATTACAAGAAAATGAAAAAGAAAATTATAGAAGAAGTGAATTAATTTATGAAGTATATTTAGAGAATTATAAAGACTCTTATCCTTTGATCAGTAACTATGCAAAGTACTATATTGCTAAAAATTATTATGATTTAAAAAATTATAAAGAAGCAATTATTTTTTTTAATAGGGCAGTTTATACGCCAGAAAAATATATAAAACAAGAAACATTTAAAACAAATTTTTTTCAATATAGAAGAGATTTTTATATGGGGAAAATATATTCTGAGTTAAAAGATTTTAAAAAATCTGAAGAATATTATAGTAGATTAATTAAAAATTATTATGACCCTGATTTAACAAAATATGAGAAGTTAGCTTTTGAACAATTAATAAAATTCAATGACAATTATAAGTATCTATATGCAGTTAAATATCAAGAAAAATTTGAATTTTTAAATGAATTAAAATATGAAAATGTTGCAGGATTAAGTGAATATTTTTATGAAAAAAAGGAATATTTACAATCAAAGAACTGTATAGAATATTTAATAGAAACTTATCATGATATTGATTTTAATTTGAAAAAAAGATATATAAATATACTGTTAAATTTAAAAGAAAATAAAAAAGTTATAGAGTTAACAAATCAAGAAAAAGATTATTATATGATTTTTTATAGAGGAATAGCATTTTCAAGAGAAAGAGATTATTCAAGAGCAATATATAATTATAAAAAATTGCTTAATACAGAATATGATGAAGATGTTAAATTTAGAATGGCAAAAATTTATTATGATTTACAAGAGTATGAAAAATCCAGAATATTAATAAAAAAATGCAATAGAGAAAATGAAAAAATAAGTTCTATTTTATTGAACATATATATAAAAGTTAAGAATAAAAAACAGTTTGTAAAAGAATACGAAAAATTCCAAATAAAGTATCCTTCGAATTATAAAAATGGTGTTTATTATTTAATATATAATCAAATAATGAAAAAAGATAAGAATCCTTGGGAAATAGAAAACTATAATGCATTTTTCATTGGGAATTTTATTGTTAGGGATTATATAGTTTCTTTAAAAGATGATTTAGAAAAAAGAAGTTTTGAAGAAAAAACTTTGAAAGATGCTCTTGTAAAAATTGGTAAGTTAAATGACAAAGAACTTTTTGATTTAGCAATAAAAAGTGGAACATTCACTTTAAAAAATAAAAATAACGATAATTCTATTATTTTAGAGAGCTTAGTAGAAAGCGGTTTTTATTATGAGGCTTATAAATATGCTATAGAACATTCAGATAAATTATATAAAAATAAAAGGTTATTAAG
>SAMEA5043655__coassemble_198_pt1 | contig 12140 bp, 9 predicted proteins | sample SAMEA5043655__metabat2_low_PE_003 | metagenome-assembled genome bin SAMEA5043655 (sample SAMEA5043655) | Gadus morhua
TCAATATCAGATGGAACTCCCATATATTGTCCAAAATATGACAGTAATTTTTCTTTATCTGAACTTAAAACATGTTCTTGTAATCTATAAATCTCCATTAATGCGAATCTATTAGATTCAAGTTGAGGATTTTCATCAATCCACTTAACCATTGTATCCTTTGGAATAGTTAAAATTTCTGGAGTTATCCAAGAAACAGAAATAGCATAATTTGAATAGATACTTTCAATTTCTTGAAGTTTAATAGAAGCTTCTTCATCATTTGAATTTAAATCTCTTTTTAAATATGGATATAAATAAACCTTATCTAAAAGTCTTGAAATTTTTTCTTCAAGATTGTTAAATTCAATAAAAGTATTACTATCTTTATTTATTTGACCTTGAAATTTTGGCATCTCTTTCATAAGAGTTTGTAAATTTTTTAAATCTTTATTCCACTCTTCCCAGTTAGGGTAGATATCATTAAGATTCCATTTATATTTTTGATCAATATCAGCACGGTTTTTTAGCATGTGATCGGCCTCCTTAGTTTTATTTTGTTTTATTAAAGAAGAAGCATTACTACTTATTTCTTTCACTGGATTTTTTCTGGTATTATAAAAATATTTTCCCATAAAACCTAAATTAGCAATTATAGCAAGTAGTATAAATTTTTTCATTAAAAACCCCCACTTTCCTTTTATTGTTTATATATTACAACAAAAAATAAAAAATAGGAAGAAAACCTTCCTATTTTATAAAATTATTTTGTGTCTTGATCTCTTGGTAAAATTTTATTAAGAACAACACCGATCAATGCTGCAATAGCTAATCCAGATAGAGATACTGTTTTCCAAATTACAATGTTATCAATAGCAATTCCTAAAACAAAGATTAAAGATGCTATTAATAAGTTTCTAGAATGAGAGAAATCTAAGTTGGCATCAATAAGTGTTCTAACTCCAACAGAGGCGATCATACCAAAAAGTATTATAGAGATTCCACCCATAACTGGAGTAGGAATAGTTTGTAAAATAACTCCGAACTTACCAATGAAACTTAAAACAATAGCGTAACATGCAGCTATTCTTAAAATTGCAGGATCATATACTTTAGTAACAGCAAGAACTCCAGTATTTTCACCATATGTAGTATTAGCAGGACCACCTAAGAATCCAGCAACAACAGTTGCAACACCATCTCCTAATAAAGTTCTTGAAATACCAGGATTTTTAAAGAAGTCTTTTCCAACAACAGCACCATTAGTAGTAATATCTCCAATATGTTCTATGAAAACAACTAAGGCGATAGGAGCTATTGCAAGAATTGATGTAATTGTAAACTGTGGTACAGTTAAAAGATCTTTTAATGCACTACTTGAGAAACCAATCCATTGTGCATGAGCAATAGGAGCGTAATCTACCATTCCAAGAGCAGCAGCAGTAGCGTATCCAACTATAACAGATATAAGGATAGGCACAAGTCTAAAGAAAGATTTTTCAAGGATTGAAATACTAACCATACAGCAAATAACAATAGCAGCGACAATTAAACTTTTTAAATCGAAATGTCCATTACTATATCCAGCCATAGATAAAGCAACAGGACTTAGTCTCAAACCAATAACCATAATAATCGGTCCAACTACAACAGGAGGGAAAAATGATTTAATTCTATCAACTCCAAATACCTTTACCATAAGAGACATAAAGATATAGACAAAACCAGCAGAAATAACTCCACCCTTTACAGCAGCAATACCACTATCTTTTAAAACTAAAGCTAAAGCTCCTATAAATGCAAATGATGATCCTAAGAAAACAGGAACAATTCCTTTTGTACAAAGGTGAAATAATAAGGTTCCAATTCCAGCAGATAAAAGTGCAACAGACGGGTTTAGTCCAGTTAAAAATGGAACTAATACTGTTGCTCCAAACATAGCTAAAACATGTTGAACTCCAAGAACAAGTTTTGCTTTTGTAGATAAATTATTCATTAATGTATTCCTCCATAAAATTTTTTACTATTAAATAGCCTACAGGATTTAAAGGAAAAAGTCAATTAATAATTTAAAGAGCAAAGTAATTTTCCAGAAGAAAAAAATATCTCTCCAGTATTTTCAATAATAATATTACTCATGCAAGTAGAATCTCCTCTGTATAAAATATGATTATTAAGAGGATATTTAAATCCTTTTAATGTTAGATCTGTAACATAATCTGAAAAAGGGATAAAAGAAACAGTACATCCTTTTAAATTATTAAGAGTAAACTCTTTGGAAATAGAAAAAAGTTCCTCTTTCTCCTCTTTAAAAATAATATTTTTATATTTAAACATTAAGTTAATATTTGTAAGTTCGTGATCTAGCCTTCCACCGATTCCACCAATAACATATATTTTATTAAAATTCAATGATGAAACATATTGAATTAATAGTTCACCATCAGTAAAATCTTTTTCAACATTAAAAGTGATAAGTTTAACATTTTTCTTTTTTAACCAATTAATTTCTTCACTTGTTAAAGAATCAAAATCTCCCCAAACTTCAGTAGGCGTAATATTAAGTTCAATAGCTTTTTTTGCTCCTCCATCCGCACAAAAGATATTATTTTTATTAATATTTAAAGAGTTATAAAACTCTAAATTTTTTGTAAAAGTACCATTTAAAAATATATATGCATCGTTATTAATCATCATCTTTTTCTGTATTTACAACAATAAAAATCGGTAAATGATCAGAAACCTCCTTGCGTATTTTTTTATAATTTCCAAGTGTAATATCAAGAGCACCACTTTGACCGAAAAATTCTTTTGTATATTTTTTAGAAATAAAAATATTGTCATAAGCATTGGCGAAACCCTTAGTACCAATAGTTGTTTTTAAAGTTGGATCAACACTATATATAATTTCATCTCTATGTTTTAAAAGTTTAGAAAAACCAGTGTTATTACCAGGAAGATTAAAGTCCCCTCCTATTAAAATATCATTTTCTTTAGGATCTTTATTTTGAAAATAATTATAAACATTAACCATTTCATTTGCTTCAAATTGTCTTTGGCTTATTTTTTTACCATAGATAGAATGAGCCAGAACAAAGGTAAAATCAAAGTTATTAATTTTAAAATTAGCACCAAAAGGTTCTCTAATAAATTTATTTCCATAATCAGGATAGTAACCAATATTTTTTATATGTTTAACTTTATCTTTTTTAAATATATATCCGTAGTACTCTTTATAATTATCAGTACCAACTGGATATGGAGATAGAATATAATCCCATTTATCATTAGAGATATTATTTAAATTTTGAGTAAGTTTTTCAATACCTTTTTTATTCATAACTTCAACAAGTCCAATAAGATCAAAAGGTTGAATAGCCTTTGCTAAATAGATATAATCTTTTCTGTTTTTACCAAGTCTAAGAGTATTAAAAGAAGCAATATATGCTTCTTGAGTAAAAGTTATAGTGTATAGAAAAAGTGAAACTAAACAAATTAAAATTTTTATCATAAAATCACCTCAAAAAAAAAGCCCACAAGGGCTTTTAGTAGTTTTCAGGAAACATAATTTTTTCTACACCCTCAATAATGATGTGTAATATCATCATATGAATTTCTTGAATTCTATCAGATGTTTTTCCAGGAATAATAAATTCATAATCACATAGTCCTTTAAGTTTTCCACCATCTTTTCCAAGTAAAACACATGTTTTTAAACCAAGAGATTTTGCAGCTTCAACAGCTTTAATTACATTTTCAGAGTTTCCACTTGTAGAAATTCCAATAAACATATCTCCCTCTTTTCCATAGGCTTCAACACCTCTAGAGAAGATATAATCAAATCCGAAATCATTTCCAACACATGTAATATGTGAAGAGTCTGATAAAGAAATAGCAGGTAGAGCTCTTCTATTACTTCTGAATCTTCCTGTAAATTCTTCAGCAAAGTGAAGTGCGTCACAATTACTTCCACCATTTCCACAAATTAATACTTTATTTCCTAAATGAAAAACAGAAGCTAAGTCTTTAGCTACTTTTTCAGTTTCTTTTCTTTCTTCTTCCTCTTTTATAAAATCCTCTAAAAGAGAGAATGTCGTTTTATATGAGTTTAATAATGACATATAAAATCCTCCTTAACTGTATTTTAAAATTTAAAATTCTTTACAAAATTTATAAATTTTATAATATGAGCTAAATTTCGTTTGTCCTTAGTTATAACTATTTGATATGAGTCAGTTACTTCATCAATAGTTTTAATTAATTTAAATTCATTACTATGAATCTCCTTAGCAACTGCATAGTATGGAAGAATAACATTTCCTATCCCTTCTTTAATCATCCCTTTAATAACTCCTAAATTTCCAAGAACAGGAATTCTAGTATTAAAGCAGATATGATTTTTATCCTCTAAAAAACTAATAGCCTTATCGTTATTATAAATATTTTTTCTAGAAATTAAAGGTTCTTTAGAAATAGATTCAAGTTTTTGTCCTCCCTTAGTTCCAACAAGAACATAAGGTACGTCTCCAACAGTGATTACCTCTAAATTAGGATCAGTAATATGTTCTTCATCAATAAGTAGAATATCAAGTTCTCCCTCTTTAAGAAGCTTTAAAAGCCACTCTTTACTAGCAATGGTAATATCATATTCAATTTCTTCGTGAAAAGAAATAAAATTCTTCATAAGAAGAGGTAGTAAAGGTTCTCCTATAACAGATGTAGCACCAATAGAAATTTTAGCTTTATCTAAATTAATAACTCTTTCAATCTCTTTTTCAGCTCTTTTAACTTTTTCAAAAATTTCTTCTGCCATTTTATAAAGTGCTTCACCAGTATAAGTTAACTTTATTTTCTTAGAGCTTCTATCAAAAAGTTTAGAGTTTAATATCTCTTCAAATTTTTTAACTTGGATAGAAACTGCTGATTGATTTATATACAATTTATTAGCTGCTTTGGTAAAACTTTTTTCTTTAGCTACTTCATAAAATATTCTTAAATAATGTAAATCCAATTGCATCATCACCCCGACTTTTATTAGTAAGTATAGTATTTTTTATTCTATTTTAGCATACTTTTATCACAATGGATACATTTTATTTGAAAAAAGTAGTAGAAATCAAAAACTCTACTACTTAATTTTAAGTAAATATTATTGGAAATTTTTTAAATTTTCTATTAATTTATCATATTTATCTTGGAATTCTTTTTGAATTCTTCTTTCTCTATCTAATATATGAGCAGGTGCTTTAGATGTAAATCTTTCATCAGAAAGTTTAGAATTTATTTTATCTAAATCTTTTTTAACTTTCTCAAGTTGTTCATTTATTTTTTTAACTTCAACTTCAACATTTAAAAGTCCTGTTAAGATCATAAATACTTCTGAATCACCGTTAACTCTAAATCCACTTTGTTCAGGAGTAGCAAGATCAGCACCAATTGTTAATTCCTCTATTTTAGTTAATTTAGTTATGAATAACTCATTAGCTTTTAAAGTTTTTAATTCAATTGGATTAGATGTTCTAATAACAACTTTAGCTTCTTTTGCTGGAGAGATTCCTCTTTCAGCTCTAATATTTCTAAGTGATGAGATAAGTCCTTGAATATATTCAAAAGCTTTTTCATCCTCTATATTAACTAAAGCATCATTACAAACAGGGTAATCAGCAAGCATAATAGTTTGACCTTCTAGTTTAATTTTTTGCCAAATCTCTTCAGTCATAAATGGCATAAATGGGTGAAGAAGTCTAAGTCCTGAATCTAAAATAGACCAAAGAACATATTGAGCAGTTTGTCTAGATTTAGCTCCACTTTCCTCTTTATTATAAAGTCTAACTTTTGCAAGTTCAACATACCAGTCACAGAAGTCACCTCTTAAGAACTCATATATTGATTTAGCAGCTTCATCAAGTTGGAACTTTTCAAGTTTATCAGCAACATCTTTAGCTGTTCTATTAAACTTAGAGAATATCCATTTATCAACTAACTCAAGTTCAACATTTGATTTATCAAATGATTTAGCATCAAAGTCTTCTAAGTTCATAAGAACAAATCTAGAAACATTCCATATTTTATTAGCAAAGTTTCTACCCATTTCAATTAATTTTTCAGAGAAATGAACATCTTGTCCTTGTGATGTATTATAAAGCATTGTAAATCTAATAGCATCAGCACCATATTCTTTTATTAAGTTAATTGGATCAGGTGAGTTACCTAAAGATTTAGACATTTTTCTACCTAAGTCATCTCTAACAATACCATGTAAGTAAACATCTTTAAAAGGAATCTCTTCCATAGTGTAAAGACCAAACATAATCATTCTAGCAACCCAGAAGAATATAATATCTCCACCAGTACAAAGAGTACTTGTTGGATAGAACTTTTCTAGTTCTTTTGTTTTTTCAGGCCATCCTAAAGTAGAGAAAGGCCATAATGCAGATGAGAACCAAGTATCTAAAACATCAGTTTCTTGAGTTAATTCGACTTCTTTACCATAGTGAGCCGTAGCTTGAGCCATAGCATCTTCATCATTTTTAGCTACAAACATATGCATATCAGGACCATACCAAGCAGGGATTCTATGTCCCCACCAGATTTGTCTAGAGATACACCAGTCTTTTATATTTTCAAGCCAGTTATAGTAAACTTTTTCCCATCTCTTAGGCATGATTTTAACTTCACCATTTCTAACAACTTCTAAAGCTCTCTCAGCTAAAGGAGCCATTTTAACAAACCACTGTTTAGAAACTCTAGGTTCTATAACAGTATCACATCTATAACATCCACCGACATTATGAACATGAGATTCTATTTTAACTAAGAAACCTTGTTCTTTTAAATCTTCAACCATTTTAACTCTAGCATCAAATCTGTCCATACCAGCATAAGCAGGATATTCAGCAGATATTTTTCCATCAGGAGTCATCATATTAATAATAGGTAAGTTAAATTTTTCTCCTAAAACAAAGTCATTAGGATCATGGGCAGGAGTTATTTTTAAAGCTCCAGTTCCAAATTCAATATCAACATACTCATCAGCAATAACAGGAATCTCTCTTCCAACTAAAGGTAAGATTACAGTTTTACCAACTAAGTGGCTATATCTTTCATCATTAGGGTTAACAGCAATAGCAACGTCAGCTAACATAGTTTCAGGTCTAGTTGTAGCTATTATTAAAAACTCTTCAGAATCTTTAACAGGGTATCTTAAGTGCCAAAGGTTTCCAGCTTTCTCTTCATGCTCAACTTCATCATCAGCAAGAGCTGTACCACATCTAGGACACCAGTTAATCATATATTCACCTTGATAGATTAACTTATCATTGTAAAGTTTAATAAAGATATCTTTTACAGATTCAGATAATCCTTCATCCATAGTAAATCTTTCTCTATCCCAGTCAAGAGAAGCTCCAATCTTTCTAAGTTGATTAGTTATAGCTCCTCCATACTGTTCTTTCCATTCCCAAACTTGCTTAATAAATTCATCTCTTCCTAAATCTTCTTTAGTAAGACCTTCATCAGCAAGTTTTCTTTCTACTTTATTTTGAGTAGCAATACCAGCGTGGTCTGTTCCAGGCATCCAAAGAGTATTAAATCCACTCATTCTTTTATATCTAATAAGAACATCTTGAATACTATTATTAAGTATATGTCCCATATGTAAAATACCAGTTACATTTGGAGGTGGTATAACTATAGAATAGTTAGGTTTATTGTCGTCTAATGTAGCGGCAAAAAACTTTTGATCCTCCCAATATTGATACCATTTCCCTTCTATTTCACAAGGGGAATAAGTTGTAGCTAATTCATTCATTAAAATCCTCCTATTCTACTTCACCATTTAAACATGCTTCAACATAATTTAAAATTTCGTCTTTTCCATTATTATTAAGTGATGAATGGAAAAAGACATCATCATTATGAAAATCAACTTTAGTTTTAATAGCTTTTAGTGCTTTGAATTTTTCGTTATTTGATAGTTTATCCATTTTAGTGAAAATGATTTTAAATGGAGTTCCATAGTGGTCTAACCATTCAAGCATATCTAGATCTTCACCACTAGGAACTCTTCTAATATCAAGTAGAACAAAAACTAGTTTGTGTCTTGGACTAGCAAGATATCTTTCCATAGTTTGTCCCCATTCTCTTTTCATTTCTTTAGGAACTTTAGCAAAACCATATCCTGGTAAATCAACAAAGTAGAATTCTTTGTTGACTAAGAAATAGTTAATTAACTGAGTTCTTCCAGGAGTTTTACTTGTTTTAGCAAGTTTATTTCTATTAGTAATACTATTGATAAGAGATGATTTTCCAACATTTGATCTACCAACAAAGGCAAATTCAAAATGCTCTAACTCTTCTGGATAATCTCTTTCAAATACAGCTGATTTTACAAAATCTGCTTGTTTTATATTCATATATTAATACCTCTTTCTCTTATTTTTCAAGAGCAAGTTTCTCCACATCTTCATATGTAGATACAAAATAAATTTTTATATCTTTCATAACTTCTGCAGGGATCTCTTCACAGTCAACCTTATTTTCTTCAGGAAGAATAATGTTTTTAATACCTGCTCTGTGAGCTCCAATAACTTTCTCTTTAATACCACCAACAGGAAGAACTTCACCAGTAATAGTGATCTCTCCAGTCATAGCAAATGATTGTTTTACTTTTCTATCTGTTAGTATAGATAGAATAGTTGTTGTGATTGCAATACCAGCAGATGGACCATCTTTAGGAGTAGCTCCTTCTGGGAAATGCAAGTGAATATCTTTTTTTTCTAAAATTGTTGGATCAATTTTATATTTTTCAAGATTAGCTTTTAAATATGTGAAAGCAACCATAGCAGATTCTTTCATAACATTTCCTAAAGTACCAGTTAAAGGTAAAAGTCCTTTTCCAGGGATTTTAACTCCTTGAACTTCAAGTGTCATTCCACCAACAGATGTCCATGCAAGACCATTAACAACACCAATCTTAGCTATATTTTTCTTAGATTTTTCAGGTCTAAATTTAGGATGTCCTAAATATTTTTCAAGATTTTTAACAGTAACACTAATTTTATCAGTATCAGTATCAATAACCTCTCTAGCTAGTTTTCTAAATAGAGAAGATATTTCTCTTTTTAAGTTTCTAACTCCAGCTTCTCTAGTGTATTCGTCAATAAGTTTTAGCATAGCTTTATCAGATATATCTATTTTAATTTTAGATAATCCATTTTCTTTTTGAGCTTGATTTACTAAATATTTATTTGCAATATGTAGTTTTTCAAATTCAGTATATGATGATAGAGATATAATTTCCATTCTATCTCTTAAAGGTCCAGGAATATATCTTAAATCATTAGCTGTTGCCACAAAGAATACTTTTGATAAATCAAAAGGCATATCTAAGTAGTGATCTTCAAATCCTTTGTTTTGTTCAGGATCTAAAACTTCTAGCATAGCAGAACTTGGGTCTCCTTTAAAGTCACTAGACATTTTATCGATCTCATCTAATAAAACAACAGGATTGATACTTCCAGCACTTTTAATCGCCTTAATTATTCTTCCAGGCATAGAACCAATATAAGTTTTTCTATGTCCTCTAATTTCAGCTTCATCTCTAATTCCCCCAAGAGAAACTCTAACAAAATTTCTACCTAGAGAATCAGCAATAGATTTAGCAAGAGATGTTTTACCAACACCTGGAGGTCCAGCTAGACAAAGAATAGTTCCCTTCATATCAGGATTTAATTTTTTAACAGCTAAGTAGTCAAGAATTCTTTCTTTAACATCTTTAAGACCATAGTGATCTTTTTCTAGAACTTCTTGAGCTAATTTAATATCTAAAGTTTCTTTAGTTAAAACATTCCAAGGTAACTCTAAAACTGTTTCAATATATGTTCTAGATACAGTAGCTTCAGCAGAGTATGGAGCCATTTTAGAAAGTTTTTTCATTTCAGACTCTAACTTTTCTTGAGCTATTTTAGGAAGATTAGCCGATTTGATTTTATCTTGAAGGTCATCATAATCTTCATCTCCACCATTTTTACCAAGCTCTTCTCTTAAAACATTAATTTTTTCTTTTATATAGTAACTTTTTTGACTTTCATTAATTTTTTCTTTAACTTTTTGTTCAACTGAAGCTTCAATAGATGAAATTTCAATTTCATTATTAAGTATTTCAATTAGTTTATATCCTCTTTCCATAACATCTAAAGTTTCTAAAAGTTCAATTTTTAGAGATTCTTCAGTTTCAATATTTTGAGCGATAGCATCAAAGGTTTTAGCAGCTTTTCTGTATCCTCTTATTTGTATTAAAAGTTCTGGATTTATTTTATTAGTTATTTTAGAGTATTCTTCAAAAGTTTTAAAAGCTTTTCTCTTAAGAGCTAAGTTTTCCTTTGAAGTTTCCTCAGTTATTGAAATAGTATTAGAGTCACAAAGTAAAACCTCATCCTCATCAATGATATTTTCTATTAAAACTCTTTTATCAACTTCAATTAAAACTTTTAAAGTATTATTTGATAGTTTAACTGTTTGAACAATAGTGGCAAGAACGCCAATTTTGTAAACGCCTTCAGGGAAACTTGGTGTTTCCTCAGAAGGATTTTTTTGAATTCCAAGAACCAATTTTTTCTTAGAAGCAATGGCTAACTCAAGTGTTTTTAAACTTTTTTCTCTTCCTACGTATATAGGAGATATTGTTCCAGGGAACATTATGATATCTCTAGTAGGTAAAAAAGGTAATCTATTCATATATGATCACTCCTTAACGTTCAATTTTTACTTTTGTTGAATCTTGAATAGAGTCTTCAGTTACAATAACCTTTTTAATAGATTTATCAGATGGAATTTCAAACATTAATTCAGTCATAATATTCTCAATGATAGATCTTAATCCTCTAGCTCCAATTTTTCTTTCTAGAGCTAAGTGAGCTATTTTTTGAAGTGCATTTTCATCAAACTCAAGATCAACATTTTCCATTTCAAAGAATTTTTTATATTGTTTAACAATAGAGTTTTTAGGTTTTGATAGAATCATCATTAGTGCATTTTCATCAAGAGGAGTAAGTGTAGTTATAATAGGTAATCTTCCAACTAATTCTGGAATTATTCCTTGTCTAACTAAATCCTCAGGTAAAACTTTTCCTAATAATTCAATTTCATTTGAAACCTCTTTAGAAGATTGAGTAGATCCAAATCCTAAAACTTTTTTATTAGTTCTAGATTTTATAATTTTCTCCATACCTTCAAAAGCTCCACCAACAATAAATAGAATATTTGTAGTATCAATTTCTATTAGCTCTTGATTTGGATGTTTTCTTCCACCTTGTGGAGGAACTTGTGCTTTTGTACCTTCAATAATTTTTAAAAGAGCTTGTTGAACTCCTTCACCAGAAACATCTCTAGTAATAGATGTATTTTCAGATTTTCTAGCAATTTTATCTATTTCATCAATGTAGATAATTCCTTTTTCAGCGGCTTGAACATCATAGTTAGCAGCTTGTAAAAGTCTAACTAAAACATTTTCAACGTCGTCACCAACATATCCAGCTTCTGTAAGAGTAGTAGCATCAGCAATAGCAAAAGGAACATGTAATGTTCTAGCTAAAGTTTGAGCAAGTAATGTTTTTCCAGAACCAGTAGGTCCAATAAGAAGAACATTTGATTTTTGAAGCTCTACATCTTGATTTCCTAAATCTCTATGCATAATTCTTTTATAATGATTATATACTGAAACCGCTAAAACTTTTTTACTGTTTTCTTGTCCAATAACATAATCATCTAATTTATCCTTAATTTCTTTTGGTATTGGTAACTGTATATCTTTAAGTGAATGGTTAGGAGTATTTTCATTAGTTTTTTCTCCATTGTAAACATCAGTTTCATACCCAAGCATATCAAAACAAGTTTCAATACACTCATCACATATAAAAGCACCATTTATACCAGAGAAAAGCTTTGAAACTTCGTCCTGTCCTCTTCCACAAAAAGAGCAATTCTCTTTTTTACTCATGATTTATCCTCCTATTTTACAAATACATGGTCAATTAGACCAAATTCTTTAGCTTCTTCAGCACTCATAAAATTATCTCTTTCTGTTGCATTTATAATTTCTTCAACTGATTTTCCTGTATTTTTACTTAAAATTTTCTCCCCATTTTTATTTTTTTATTTTT
>SAMEA5043655__coassemble_199_pt1 | contig 12122 bp, 14 predicted proteins | sample SAMEA5043655__metabat2_low_PE_003 | metagenome-assembled genome bin SAMEA5043655 (sample SAMEA5043655) | Gadus morhua
AAGTTATTTCCATGCTTACTAATTGTGGATACACTACATTAGAAAGCGAGTTAATTGTAAAATCTAGAAAGAGAAAAAAATTAGCTTTTTTAACTATTTTATTTGGATATATATTTTCAATTACCATTGTTTCCATGATTGTTAATTTATTTTTAAGTATTGAAAACGAAAATATATCCCATACTTTATATAAAATTGCTTTCGCTATTTTAATTAATATATTAATTTGGTTTTCTCTTTTTAGAATCAACTTTATTAAAACATTATTTAATAAATTTATATGTGTCTTTTGTATAAAATCTTTTTTTAGAAAAAAATATAATCCTATCTTAATTCTAGGATTATTTCAAAATGAAGTTGTTGCTGAAGTATTAGTTAGTCAACTGCCGGAAGAATTAAAAGGGACATGTTTAAAAGATAATAAAATAGGGAAAAAATATAGTATTAATATATTAGCTATCATTAAACCAAATAATGAAAAAATAAAAGTTAAAGGAGATACTATTATTGAAGAAAATGATACTATTATTATTTTTGGACCTCAAACAAATATAAAAAATCTTTTTATGATAAAGATAGATGACTAAATCTTATTAGGAGGCTTATATGATATTAACAGAAATACTGGTTAGATGGGTTGCTTTTTCAGTAGTTGGAACTATTTTATATGAAGTTTTTATAGGAAAATCTGGCCCTAAAAAAAGTTTTTTATGGTTACTTGCAAATCTCATTTTCACCCCTATTATGATACTGGGACAATTATATCTCTGGAAATCTTACCATAAAAACCAGTCGTTGGAAGCTAAAGTTTCCATTAAAGAAAAAGAAGCTTTAAAAATATCTTATGTGTATACTTTTTCAGAATTTTTATTTATGTTTTTCTTAACATACTGTATTTTTAATAAATTTACTCTTTGGGGATTTATTTTTTCACTTCTTTTTACTTTTTCAAATTCAGGATATATCTTATATAGTCTAAGTAGATACAAACTTTTTATTAAAATTGGATATATTATTAATATTATTGTTTTAGCTTATATTTCAACTCATCTTTAGAATATACTTGTAATCTAAGTATATAATATACTATAATCTTTTTAGGAGGTTACATATGTTTATATTTGGATTTTTTATAGGAATACTTACAACACTTTTTGCTATTTTTATTTTCTTATATACTTTAAAAGTAAAGCAAGAAAAAATAATAAAAACAAGTGATAATATTAAATTAAATATTAATAATGAGGAAATTTTAAATATTATAAAAGAAAAAAGTGATAATATTATCTTTAATAATAATCCTACTTTCAAAAATAATATTTTAAATATTAAAAGCAATCTAGTTGATTTAATGGAATCCATTGCTAAGATATATTATCCTACATCGAAATTCCCTCTTTATGAGTTTACTTTTGAAGAGATACTTCAACTTAATATCCATATTAGTCAGCGAGTTTTAAAGCAACTCGAAAGAAAAAGATTTAAAGTTTTTAAAAACATTAGAATATCTCAAATTATTATGTTGAATCAATTAAAAAACAATACTCTTGAACACAAATATATACAAAAGATTAAAGAGATGAAAATAGCTAGCATTTTTTCTACAGCTTATATGCTCCTAAGAAGCAGTGATCCCAAATATTGGGCTATGAGAGTCATTAAGGATTTAGGAATTAATATTGCTATAAGATATATTGGTTCTAATATTATTAAAATATCTGGTGATGAATTAAATAAAGCTTATAGTAAAAATTTTTATACTTTTATTGACAAAAATCATTAATTTTTATACAATAATAGTGGAAATAAAAGAAAGAATACTTTCGTATTCTTCTCCTATTTTTACTTATTAAAATCAGATTTTATCCAGTCTAAAATCTGATTTTTTTTATTTTAAAAGTTTTTTAATATCTCTTTATTTAATCCTTCTAATATTTTTTTTCCTAAAAGTACTGCATCATTGTAATCTTTTAAAGAAGCAAAAGTATAATGAGTATGAATATATCTTGTTGCCATTCCTATAACTATACAAGGTATTCCTTCTCCACTTGTATGATATCTCGCTCCATTTGTACTTCCTCCACTTCTAGCTATTAATTGATAAGGTATATTATTTTCTTTTGCTATATTTTTTACAAAATTTAACACTCTACTATTAGAAATCATACCTGAATCCACTACTCTAAGTTGTATTCCTTTTCCCATAGCACCTTTTGAACTAAATTCATCTTTAAATGTATCATCCGCTGGACTTCCTTCAAATATGATAATAAAATCTGGCTTTATTTTATTTCCTGCAACTTGAGCGCCTCTTAAACCTGACTCCTCTTGAGCAGTAACAATCCCCTTTACATTAACTTCTAATTCTTCATCTTTTACATCTTCTAATATTTCTAAAACTGCTCCGCATCCTAATCTATTATCAAAAGCTTTCCCTCTCATAACTTGTGTTTTTGAATCAAATTTAAATGTAACATCTGGAGTTATCGGATTTCCAACTTCAATTGAATATAGTTCAACTGTTTCTTTATATGAACTTGTCCCTATATCAATTGTCAATTCATTTAATTTAGGCAATCTATTCATCTCTTCTTGAGTCATAAAATGAGGAGGTTTTGAGGCGACCACTCCATCAATATACTCACCTTTTAAATTTTTTATTTTTACAGCATGAGCTGGAATATTAGCAACATGCCATCCCCCTAATGGTAAAAATGATATCGTTCCATTTCTATTGATTCCTTCTACTATAAATCCAACTTCGTCACTATGACAATCTAAAGCAACTACTGGTTTTTCTGAATGACTATTTTTTTTACTTAAATATAAATTATTAATTGAATCTCTATTTGACTCATAACTCGTATTATGACTCATAAACTCTATTACGTCATCTTCAAAACCTGGTGCACCATGTAAATTTGATAATTTTTCTAATAACTCTAAACCTTTCATTTTATTCCTCCTTAATTCATATACTCATATTTATAAAACTCAGGATAGCCTGCTGCTTTAACATTTTTCAATTTTTTGCTAATTCCAAATACTGCGTTATTATGATATAAAGGAATAATTGGATTTTCTTCTATTATTATTTGAGTAATCTCTTTATAATAATTTTTTCTAGTTTCAACATTTAATTCACTTCTAGCCATTTCAAGCAATCTATCAACTTTTTCATTAGAATAAAAAGTTCTATTTCCATCGCTTCCTCTTTGATCTGAATGAATATTTGGATAATATCCATAATCTCCATCATATGTTGAAGGACCCCATCCCATTATAAACATATCTACATTTCCTGCACCTGTTTCTGCTAAAAAAGTTCCCCATTCTATTAATTCTATTTTTAAATTTAACCCCACATTTTTCAATTGATCTTGAATAATTGTAGCCATTTGAACTCTTTCTGGGCTACTTACCACTATTCTCAACTTTTCTCCTTCTAACCCTTTTTCTTTAATTATTTTTCTTGCTTTTTCTGGATTAAAAGATAGTGCTTTTATGTTCTTATCATGTCCAAAAATAGGAGGTGCTAGCATTTGCTCTGCCTTCGTTACTTTCCCTAAAAATACAGTTTCAATTATTGCATCTTTATTAATTGCCATTGCAATAGCTTTTCTTATATCTTTATCCTTTAAAATCCCTTTATTTGTATTAAGACCTAAATATCCTGTTGTTGTTGACGCTTTTGTTTCTATTTGCATATTGTCACTTTTTTCTATATTTTCCCAAGCAATAGCTGGTACATCTAAAACCATATCTAATTCGCCTGTTTCAAGTCCAATAACCTTACTGTTTTCCTCTGGAACCCCTTTCATTACTATTGTTTTTATTTTAGCATCACCTTTAAAATATCCAGGAACAGCTTCTAAAACCATTCTATCTCCCATATCCCAACTCTTCATTTTATAAGCTCCAGTTCCAATTGGATTTTCTAAATATGCTTTTTCTCCAATCTTGTCATAAACTTCTTTATTTAAAATAGATGAACTTTTATGACTAAGATGATTCATCAGCGGAGCAAAAGCTTCACTTGTAATTACTTTAATTTCATGATCATTTATTATTTCTATATTTTCTATTAATTTATAAAGATGAGCCACTCTTGGATTACTTTTAGCTCTTTCTATTGTAAATTTTATATCTTCTGCTGTTAAGAAATCGCCATTATGAAATTTAACTTTTTCCTTTAATTGAATCACTAAGGTATTTACGCCCTCTCTTTTAAAGCTTTTCGCTATACTTAAAATAGGCTCCCCTGTATCCTCATTTATCTCAAATAATCTATCATATATTTGAGCTATAGCATTTTGTGAATATTGATCTGTTGAATTTTGTGGATCAAGTGTTTTTGGATCAGATAACTGAGCAAAAACTAGAGTATCCTTTACCTCCTTTTTTTCTTTTCCACATCCCGTTAATAAAGTCATCCCTGTAATTAATGTAAGTAGTCCTAATTTTATAAATTTTTTCATCATAAATAGACCCCCTTTTTTTTAAGTGTTACAAGTTTACAATTAAACTCTCTAAAAATCAAATTTAATTTTATATAATAAAAAAAAAGACCGTGTCTACTCGGTCTTTTCCTCTTTTTTCATCATAAATACTTTATCTAAAATAATCTAATTCATTTTATCTATTATAAATTTTACATTTTGTTGGCTTATAAAATTTGAATCTATTTCATCATTCTTTATATCCGAAAAGTTTCCATTAGTATATGTAATAATCTCTGATGTTTTGGAAATTGCTGGATTTTTTAGTTTCATTTTTATATTGTTGAAAATTGTTCCCTTTCCACCTTTTGCATATAAATTAACAAACATTACCAACGTAAAAATTACAATCATTGCAATCTTATTTTTCATTTCTTCCTCCACATTTATTTTATAATGTAAATATACTCCTTTTCATATAAAATGTCAATGTCATTATATAAATAATGAATATTAGAACTATCATTTTAATATATGATAACCATTTAACTTAACTTTTTGTACATTTTGTGTAGTCTAACTTATCGTTTTAATAAGTATTTTAAAAGAATATCTATATTTTCAAAAAAAATAGGATATTCTATAATAGGCTTTGATAAAAATAAAGAAATTGCTCCAACTTCTTTTGTTGCATCTATTTTTTCTTGTTCTCCACCTGTATTCCCACCTTTTTTACTTACTAAATATTTTATATTTAATTGCTTCATCATAGCTATATTTAGCTCTTTAGAAAAAGGTCCCTGCATAGCTATTATATTTTTAGGTAAAATCCCATTTTCTTCAGCTTTTTTTACCATATCCCATTTAGGTAAAATTCTAAAGTAAATATTAGATAAATTTAATAATTCTTTAAATTTTTCTAAATTATTGCTTCCTAAAGTTACAAGAATATTTCCTGTTAATTTTTCTAAATAATTTATCATTTTAGAGATATCATTAAAATAAATTACACCTTCCTCTTCTTCTAAAGATTCTCTTTCAAATCTAATATACTCTAAATCATATTTTAATGCCACTTCCATGGCATTTTTTGATATTTCAACAGCATATGGATGACTTAAATCAACTATTTTTTTTATCTTTTCTAATTTTACAAACTCATTAATCTCATCTAAATTCATTCTTTTTGAAAGAACTCTTATTTCAGAAACATTTTCAAGAAGTTTCCCCCCGTATTCTGTTGCTGTTGTTACAATTAATTTCTCTTTAAAAGGAAAGGACTCTATAAAATCTCTAGAGTCCTTTGTTCCACCTATAACCCAAATCATATATGATATCCTCTTGGAGTTATCATTCTATCACCTGATATGTATGTTTTTGAATTCCCTATAATCACAACTGTAAACATATCAATATCATGATTTAAAAATTCTCCTAAATTAGTTAATGTATAATTCTCATTTTCTCTTCCCACATGTCTTAGTAATGCCACAGGTGTATTTTCTGATTTATGCTTTAACATAATCTCTCTTGCCTCAACTATTTGAGTTGTTCTTCCCTTACTTTTAGGATTATATAAAGATATTATAAAATCCCCTTCTGAAGCTTTATCTATTCTCTTTGTTATAACATCCCAATCAGTTAATAAATCACTCAAACTAATAGTGGCATGATCATGCATTAAAGGCGCTCCTACAATTGCAGCACCTGCTACAGATGAAGTAACTCCAGGTATAACCTCAACTTGGTATCCCTCTTTTTGTGCAACTTCAATCATAATTCCTGCCATTCCATAAATACCAGCATCTCCACTACTTATTAATGCTACACTTTTTCCAGTTTTTGCTATTTCTAAAACTTGCTCACATCTAGCAATCTCTTTTTTCATTCCAGATACATAAAACTCTTTTTCTGAAAATTCATCTCTTACTAAATCTATATAAGTTATATACCCTGCAATAACATCTACATTTTTAAGTGTGTTATAAGCTCTAACTGTTATATCCTGCATATTTCCAGGACCAATTCCAACTACATATATTTTCCCTTTATTCATCTATATTTCTCTCCTCGTATATTGAAAGTGTAACACCTTTATATTTTATCTTTTTCTCAATAAATATCCCTTTTCCAGTTGATGTTAAAAGAGCACAAGGTTCAGATACTGCTCTTACTCCTATAGTCTTTTTAACAAAATCCGAACCTTCAAACTGTTCCTCTATCTCTAAAATATCTTTTCTAGAAACTATAATTAATTTCTTTTGAAACTCTTCAGATAACTGTAAAAAAGCCTTCTCTTTAGCTTTTATATCTACAGTTGCAAAATGTTTTATACTTTTTAAGGATAAATTATTTTTTTTAAAAGTTTCTTCTAATATTTCTTTTACTATTTCATAAGGAATGTCTTTTCTAGCTCCAAGACCAATTACTAAATTTTCAGGATATAACTGTACTATCTCTATTTTTTCTCTATTTGAATTAATTATTACTCCCTCTACTTTGCCTGTTGAATTAATATTTTTAGGTAAAATCAATTCAACTTCTTTTCCATCAACAATTAGAGAAGTTACATTTTTAGCTTTTTCCAATGATTCTAAATTACTCTTTAATTTTTGTCCTAAAGTATCCACAGCTATTTTGCCAGTAACATCAGAGCTCGTTGTTATTATAGGTGTCATATTCAATTTTTCACCTAAATTTTCTGCCAACTCATTAGCTCCACCTAAATGTCCAGAAAGTAATGAAATTACAAAATTTAATCCCTCATCTAAAACCACTACAGCTGGATCTATATCCTTACTTTTTATTAAAATAGATATTTTTCTAACAACTATTCCTGTTGCCATAATAAAAATATGCCCTTGAAATTCATTAAAATTTTCATTTAATGTTTTTGTAAAATTCTCCATTTGTATACTATTATCAATATTAAATTTTTTTAACGTAAATAAAGTTGTATTAGAAATTTTTTCTAATATTTTATTTCCTGCTAATCCAGCACCTCTAGTAACTGTCCAAATGGCTAATTTCATAATTAAATTCCTTTTCTAAACTCATGTGTAAAGTGTTTATCATAAAGTAATGATTTCTCATATTCATTTCCTAAAAAATCTCCAACTAAGATTTGAGCTGTTTTTGTTATATGAGCTTCTTTTACTTTCTCTTCAATTGTTTCTAATGTTCCTAAAACAATTTTTTGATCTTCCCAAGTTGCTCTTTGAACTATAGCAATAGGTGTTGTCATAGGATAATGTTTTCCTAATTTTTCAACAACATCTCCTATCATATGCACTGATAAAAATATTGCCATTGAAGCTCTATGAGAAGCTAATGATTCTAAATTTTCTTTTTCAGGAACTGGCGTTCTTCCTTCTAATCTTGTACAAATTACAGTTTGTGAGATACTTGGCAGTGTAAACTCTTTTTTTACTGCTGCAGCTGAAGCTAAAAATGAACTTACTCCTGGAACTACTTCATACTCAATTTCATATTCATCAAGCATATCCATTTGTTCTCTATGAGCTCCAAATATAGCTGGATCTCCTGTATGAACTCTGGCAACCTTTTTTCCATCCTTTATACCTTTCACCATAACATCTATTACTTCTTCTAAAGTCATTGAAGCTGAATTATGTATTTCTGCTCCCTCTTTATGACACTCTATTACCTCTCTTGGAACTAATGATCCTGCATAAACAATTATATCTGCTTCTTTTACAAGTCTTTGTCCCTTTACTGTTATTAACTCAGGATCCCCTGGTCCTGCTCCTATGAAATAAACTTTTTCCATTGATTAATACCACCTTTTTTTAAAATTAGAGTTGTAAAATAAGGAATGTCTTCCTTATTAATTTTTGTAAGATCAAAATTTATCTCTTGTGTCTCTTTTCCACAATTTGATACCATTATTACATTTTCTAAGTTTCCAGTTTTTTCAAGACCATCTCTTAAAACATCAAAATTTCTAGATACTTTCATAAATACTATATTATCTGCTGAATTAATCTCTTCAACTATGTTAGTTTCCCCATTTAAAGAAACAACTTTTAAAGATTCTTCACCCATAACTAATGGTAAATTAAATCTTGATGACATATCTGAAAATGATGAAATCCCTGGAATTGTTTCTACAGGTATTTCTCCATCTAAATGTTCTAATATATAAACATAAGTACTATAAGTCATAGGATCCCCAATTGTTAAAAACCCAACTTTCTTTCCCGCTTCTAAATACTTTATTATTTTATCTGCGTTTTCTTTTCTGAAACCTTTTCTAGCTTCTACACACTTTACCATTGGGAACTCAATAAATAGTAATTCTACATTTTCTTTTAAATACTCTTTTGCAATTTCATATGCAGTACTTCCCTCTGCTTTCTTTGCTTCTGGTAAAACAACCACATCTAATTCTTTAAAAGCTTTTATAGCTTTTAAAGTTAACATATCTGGATCTCCTACTCCTACTCCAATTCCATAAAACTTTGATTCTAACATTACTCTTGTTCCTCCTTATTTGCTGTTACTATAAAGATGGGATTTTCACCATACATCATTGTGTACGGTCCTACTTTTTTTCCCCTTGATACACTTATATTTACTACTTCTATATTCTTAAAATTTAACTCTTTCAATAGCTTTGTACTTTCAGATAGTGTTTCTAAAGTTATAGAATTTATAACTATTCTTCCATCTATATTTGCATACTTCATAAAATGTTCTAAAATATTTTTCATAGATCCTGTTGATCCACCTATAAACATTCTATTATAGTTAATTTGTGGGATTACCTCTGGTGCTCTTCCAACTATAACCTCTATATTATCTAAATTAAATTTTTTAATATTTTCTTTTAAGGTTTCTATTCCTTTTTCCTCTTTTTCAATTGCAAAAACTTTTCCATTTCTTAAATATGTTGCACTTTCTATCCCTATAGTCCCTGTTCCAGCTCCAACATCTATTAAAATAGAATCATCTTCTAATTGTAACTTAGCAACAGAAATTGCTCTAATTTCCTGCTTTGTCATTGGTAATTCCTTTTGAATAAATTCATTATCATAAATATGACCCATCTTCTCACCTATATCTTTCTTAAAATTGTTACATTCATTAAATAATTTCTATTATATTTTTCATAATCTTTAATCTTAAATCTCGTAATACACTCATCACTAGATGATAATCTTTCCCCTATAATAACCTCTATATTTTCTATTCCCTTTTCTAAAAGATCTTTTGCTATTTTTATAGGATTATTTATTGAATCTGTTAAAAGAACAACTCCTTTATTAGAGTTTAATATCTCTTTAACATAATTAAAATCTCTTCCATGAACACTATGCAAAGAAAAGTTCTCCCAAGTCATTTCTAATTTTGAAAATAAATATTGAAATGATGAAATACCAGGTATAACTTTAAAATTTATCTGAGAAAATGTTCTTTTTAAATAAGTTAATAAACTATAGTATCCTGTATCACCTGAAACTATTACTGCTATTTTTTGATTTTCATTCTCTAAAATAAACGTTTTTAAAAGATCTAATTTTCCTAAAGTATATGTTTCTTGATCTTTTAATATAGTTTTTATTTCATCAAGTTGACGTTTCCCACCAATAACAATATCTGCTTCTATAATAGATTTAACTCCCGCTCCAGTTATAAATTCTATATTTCCTGGCCCTAATCCAACTACACATATATTATGACTCATTTTTTAATTCCTCCACCATAGAGTAAAAATTATCACTATACCCAAGTATTTCTCCACTATATGTAAACATCATTCCTTGAAACTCTATCTCTTCTCTTGAATGCTCCTTACATCTTTTAGCAACTTTATTACATATTAAATTAAAAACATCTTTATTTTCAATATAAGCACAAGCTTCTTCAGCTGTATTGGATTCTAAAACTTTTAATATATTCTCTCTTTTTTCATTCATTATAAAAGCATTTGCAGCTAATATTTCAAGTCTTGCATCAGCAACTCTACTATGAGTATTAAATATTCCTCCAGCAACTTTTATAGCTTTTCCAATATGACCAACTAAAAGCACTTTTTTAAAACCAAGTTCAACAGCTGAATCAATCATAAATCCTATATAATTACTTGTAACAACCATGTGCTCTAAATTAAGTTTATTTTCTTCACAAAATCTTTTCCCATGGTTTCCAAAAGCAAAAATTACCCAGTTTTTTGTGGTATTTTCTTTTAAAACTTTCAACTCAGCATACATAGACTTTGTAAGTGCTTCTTCACTCATTGGTTTTACTATTCCAGTTGATCCAAGTATTGATATTCCACCTAAAACTCCTAGTTTTCTATTAAAAGTTTTTTTAGCCTTTTCTATTCCTTGTGGTACATAAATCTTAGTTACTACCTTTACATCATTAGATACTAAAGACTTTATAGCTTTTACTATCATCTCTTGAGGACCAGGATTAATTGCTGATTTTCCAGGTTCTACTTTCAATCCTTTTTTTGTTACTAATCCTACTCCACGACCACCTAGTATAAGTATATTATCTATATAGTGACCTCTTTTTATATTTGGTAACTCTTTTAGTATTTTTACTTTAGCACATATTTCAATTCCGTTTGTTACATCAGGATCATCTCCTGCATCTTTTATAACTACTCCTCGTGCCCAATTTTTACCTTTTTTATATGAACTTACAGGAACATCTAACTCTATCCCATCTAAAGATTTTATTTTCACTATTTTTTCAATATCTTTTTCTAATAAAAGACTTAGAGCTATATAAGTAGCCACACTAGCACAAGTTCCTGTAGTATATCCTGATCTTAGCTCCTTTTTTTTCATATTAGAATCCTTCTCTTTTAAAAATTTGATAAAGTATTCCATGAAGTATTGAAACTGCCACAGGACTTCCACCTTTTCTTCCCTTTACAATTATATATGGAATTCCACTTCCTGGTAAAATCTCTTTTGATTCTGCAGCTCCTACAAATCCAACTGGTACACCAACTATTAAAGCTGGCATCTCTACCTCTTTTGAATCTATTAACTCTTTTAATCTAAAAAGTGCTGTTGGTGCATTTCCTATTAAAAATATTTTTGTATCTGGATCTTTTATTGCATGTTCTATTCCTACAATTGATCTTGTTACTCCTCTTTCTTTTGCTTCTTTTGCTACTTCTGGATCAGAAACTAAAGAATAAGCTGAACAATTATATTTTCCTAAAGTTATTTTACTAAGACCATTTGCTATCATCTGAGTATCACAGTATATTTTTACTCCATCTTTTAAAGCTTTTATACATGATTCAACCGCATCATTAGAAAACTCCAATAAATCTGCATATTCAAAATCTGCTGTTGTATGAATCACTCTTTTTACAACTGGAAGATGTTCTTTTGAAAAACTCTTAGCTTTTTCTCCCATCTCTTCCTCTATTATTTCAAAACTTCTAATTTCAATATCTTGTGGTCTTTTTATATATGACATTTCTTAACTCCTTCTAACATCTCTTCTATAATATTTAAATTTTTAAAAAAATGAATATGAGGATATCCTGCAAGTAAATTTCTATTTTTATATCCACATAACCAATTTCTACCATCTAATTTTTCAACCTTAAAAACTCTTTCATCTGTTCCTTCATCATCAATTTTAGAATAATGGAATTCATGAGCAGTTCCTAGAAAATCATCTTTTTTTAAA
>SAMEA5043655__coassemble_201_pt1 | contig 12076 bp, 10 predicted proteins | sample SAMEA5043655__metabat2_low_PE_003 | metagenome-assembled genome bin SAMEA5043655 (sample SAMEA5043655) | Gadus morhua
CCCATTAATGATATAACGTTAATCGTTACTCCTAATAAAGATAAGAATGCAAAGGTAAATATAACTGCAACTGGTAGTGCTAATGATATTAACATTGTTGCTCTTATATTTTTTAAGAATACTAATAAAATAATTGTTGCTAGAACTAATCCTGTAACTGCATTTCCTTTTACTCCAGATATTGATGACTTAATATCCTTTGAATAATCCATTACAGTTCTTACTTTTAATCCTTTAGGATAATATGGTTCCATTTCACTTATTGCTATTTTTGCATTTTTAGCAATATCTAATATATTTCCATCTGTTGATTTTTCTATTACTAGCATTACTGATGATTGACCATTGTATTTTACAATATCAGTTTGATCTTCAGTAGTTAAAGCAACATGAGCAACATCTTTTAATCTTAATGTCTTTCCATTACTTTTTAAAATCATATTATTAAATTCATCTAAGTAATTTAATTGACCCATAAATCTAGCTACAATATCTTTTCCACCAGTTTTAATTACTCCTAATGGAACACTTATTGATGAACTTTTCAATAAATCATACAACTCATTTGGCGTTAAATTATATGATGCTAACTTATCTGTATCAAATTGAATTTGAATTTGTTTTTCTGGAGAACCTAACGTATCTACTCCTCCTACTCCTCCAATTCTTTCAAATCTTGGAGTCATAAATTCATTTACAAAAGTAGTTAACTCTAAGAAATTTGGTCCTGATACATTTAACATCATTGCCGTATTTCCTGATCCTGCTAATCTCTTTTGTGTTACAGGTTTTGATGCTCCATCAGGTAATTCTCCAGATATAGCATCTATTTCTCTTTGAATATCTCCTCTTTTTATATCTATATTTACACCATAATCAAATTCAACTCTTACTGTTGATCTTTCAAATGCTGATGTTGAAGTTATTTTCTTAATACCATCTACACCTGAAAGAGAATCCTCTATTTTCTTTGTTATTTGAGTATTAACATCTTCTGGTACAGCTCCATTCCATGTAGTTGATATAACGACCATAGGAATATTCATGTTCGGAAGTAACTCTGATTTCATTGACAGCATTGAAACGATTCCTAAAAAAACCATAGAAACCATTAACATTACTGTTGCAACTGGTCTACGTATAGCAATTCCTGCTAAAGACATACTTTTTTCACCTCTTTAAATTTTGTCTAATTATTTATAGTAACTTCGTCTCCATCAGATAGACCAAATATTCCATCAGATACTACCTTATCTCCAACTTTTAAGTTCCCTTTTACTATTTCAATATTTGGTTTTGCAACTGCTCCAGTTACAACCTCAATTCTTTCAGCTTTTCCATCTTTTACTTTATATACATAACTTAATAAATCTCTTATAAAAACAGACTCTTGAGGTACTACAATACCATCTCTTTTTTCTGTTGGTATTATCACCTTTGCATACATTCCATCTTTTAAAATTCCATCTTTATTTATTATTTCAACTTTTACAGGGAATTTTTTAGTTTCAGGATCAGCTATTGGATTTATCTCTTTTATTTTAGCTGTAAACTCTTTTTCACCTAAATCAGAAACAATCACTTTAGCTGGCGAACCTACTTTTAAACTATTTAGCCATTTCCCTGGAAAATCAACTGTTATATCCATATTTTTTTCATTAACAACTGTAAAGATTGTCGTATTCGGCTCTACTACATTTCCAACTTTTAAATTAAGATTCCCAATTACTCCAGTTAATTCTGATTTTCTTGTTAATTTTTCAAAATTTGATTTCGAATCTTGAAGCATAGCTTTTTTTGAACTAAAAGAACCAAGTGCATCTGTATATGTATTTCTATAGTTTAAAAATTCAACTTCTGAAATCATCTGTTTATCGTATAATGTTGAAAATTTATTAAAGTTTTTCTTTGCTGATTCTAAATTATATTTTGATGCTTCAAAACTTGCTCTTGCACTTTCATAAGAAGCTTCTGCTGCTGCATCAGTAAACTTAACAACAACTTCACCTTTCTTTACAGAATCTCCATTTTTCTTTAAAATTACCTTTACTGTACCTTGACTATCAAGTGTATGATTTACTCTTTTTTGAGGAAGTAATGTTCCATCTGTCATATAAAGATCCGAAACTTCTTCATCTTTAACAGTAGATATTACCACTGGTTTCTTTTCTACTTTTACTTTTACTTCTTCTGTCTTTTTTCCACATGCAGTTAACAATAAAGCTACTGCTGATAATAAATATAACCCCTTTTTCATGTTTCCTCCCAAATATTAAATAAGTGATGATCTATATTTTTCAAAAGCAATATAATAATTAAGTATTGCTGCATTATAATTTACTGCTGCTTCTCTATGCTGACTTTCAGATAATAAGAAGTCAACTGTTGAAATAAGTCCTGCATTATATCTTTCAGTATCTATAGCAAAGTTTTCATCTGATGCAGCTAAAGCTTTCTTTCTAGATTCTTTTAATTGCTCCAAACGAATAACCTCTCTATAATTTCTTGTAACAGATAGTTTTATATTATCTTCAGTTATTTTCTTATTTAAATTTTCTATATTTTCATTATTTTGTGCCACATTGTATTCATCTATTCCACTTCCAAAATTAAATACATCCCACTTTACTTTAATTCCACCTCTCCATTCAGCATTATCAAAGCTATCATTAAAGTTATGACTTTCTATAGCTGTTCCATAGGTTGCAAAGGCATCTATTTCAGGAAGTAAACTTGATCTACTCACCATTTTTTCTGCTCTTGCATACTTAACCTTGTTTCCTGCTAGTTTTGCAGATAAACTATTTGTTAAAGCTTGACTTAAATCTGTTTTAAAATGTATCTCTTTTAATAAATTCTCAGGAACACTAAACTCTTGTAATGTTATAGTTTCATTTTCTGGAATCATTAATTTTAACTTTAAATCCTTTTTAGAAATTTGTAAATCTGTTTTTTTACCCGTTATCTGTGATTCTAGTTCAAGAATATTAAACTCTGTTTTTAACAAATCTGCTTTTGTTATTATTCTTAAAGCAAGTTGTTCTTTTTGTTTTTTATATCTTTCTTGTAACTCATCCATAGATGCTTTTAAAACTTCTAAATCTCTTTGATCATTTATTATTTTAGAATAATTTTCAATTATATTCATTCTAACGTCTCTTTTTTCAGTTAAATAATAAATATTTGCCATACTCTTTGAAGCTTCAGCTCCTAATATTCCACCTGTTATTGCTCCACCTTTAAAAAGAGGCTGATATACTCCTATTGACTGACTATATCCACTTTTTTCCTCTACATTACTTCTTTCTCCCACAAACATTGATCTTGTTTCGTGCTCTGACTTTTCATATTTTCCATTATAAGTTACCTTTGGTAATGCTAATTTAAACGCTCTTCTTACATTTAAATCCGCATTCTCTTTTGAGATTTCAGAAGTTTTTATTGATTTTCCATTATTCAATCCTAAATCAATTGCCTGTTCTAAAGTTAACTCTCTTGAAAAAGCTGCAGTTGACAACACTACTAGCAATACTAATAGTTTTTTCATTAATTCATTCCTCCTACTAAAAATTTTAAAATTCTATTTTTTAACCAATCAATATCTTTTCTTATATCAATATTTTCTAATTTTTTCCAGTATTCCGAAGTATCACTTATATAAAACTCTTCTATATTCTTAAAAAAGAATTTTTTTAATCTGTAAGCCTTCACTCCACCCATTATAAAAATAATCATATTATCTAATATCTCTTCATCATACTCTTCTTTTAAGAAATTTTCTAGAATATCATTCAATGTTTTTCTATTTAAAATCTCTATATTCACAAGTATCTCTCTTATTCCAGATCCTAAAGAGTCTAAATTTTTACTTAAATTTATTAAAATAAGATGATTCTTCAAATCATTTGGAGCTATTATTAATCTATTTTCTACAAATTTTTCTATCCCTTCTTCTAAGTTAGTTATATTTTCTAAAATATGATCATATTCCTCTTTTCTAGCATTTAAAATTTCAAGAACTATCTCCTCTAAGAGTATATCTTTAGATTTAAAATACGTATAAAAACTACCTTTTGCTATTCCTAAATTATTAGTTATATCTTCAACTCTAGTTTTAAAAACTCCTTTTTTTAAAAGAACATCCTTTGCAGTATCTATTATTTTATATCTTTTTTCAATCTTCACTATCACTACTCCTTTCTATTCTAATAAAAATGACTAAACAGTCACAATGTATTTTAATCCATAATGACTATTTAGTCAACTAATTATTTATATTTTACCAAACATTATGAGCACTTGAATTAAATCCTGAAGATGTTGAATAATATTTTGCATCTATTGGCTTATTATCATTTGTTAAAATTATTCCTTTTGTTGATTTTACAGCTTTTGTTGCCACTTCATTTTCATCTAAATTATTATAAACTTGACTTTGTGTACTATCTAAAATATGAAAACCTGATTTTTTATAACGATTTCTTTGATGATCTTTGGCTGCATAAGTCCTTGCTGCAACAGCTTGAACTTTTAAAGCTTCTAGTCCGAAACTTTTAGGCATCTCGCTTGGAACTACCTGTAATAAATACTCTTCAATAGGAACCTCATTTATTAATCTTAAATAGTTTCTAGCTCTTGATGGTCTTATTTCAAAAGTTCCTCTATATGTTGGGAATCTATATCTTCTTATATGTCTTCTTATACTTGGAACTGATATCATTCTTGTAGAACTTATTGTTATATAGTGTTTTGTACTTAATCTAACTTTTCCACCTATAATTACATTAGTATATCCGTTTTTGCTTTTAAAATCAATATAAGTTCTTGGAGAAATATTTAAATTTCCACCTCTACTTCTTAACTTTATTTTTCCCGCTGAATATAAAGTAATTTTTGAATGTTCCAATGATTTAAATCCTGTATCCATTATCCCAACTCTTATATCCTCACTAATCCCTCTAACAGATTTAATATTTCTTAATTGAGTATTTGGATAATATCTTTTCAATACTTGTTGGTAATTAAAATTTTTATTTCTAGTTAAATCCATAGCTGTCCATTGTGGAATTCCAGTCCCATGACCAAAACCACCACCATAAAAAGTATATCCACTTGATGACAATTTTTCAAAAGCAAAGAAAGCTGATGGCAATAAATAAGGATTTCTTGATATGGGTTTTGAAGAATATTTTCCATCTCCATTTCTAGATCCATATATATTAACTGTTGATCCTACACTTCTTTTACTTAAACCTAATACATTTCTAACATTTCCTTCTTTTACGACTAAATATGTTCCTCTACTTCCTTTTATCATTAATTTTATTATTAACCCTGACTTTCCTCTTTGTAAAACCTTTAATTCTTGTAATGTTCCAACTGGATTTAAAGACACTTTTTTATTTATCCATTCACCTCTTGATAAAGTAAGTACTTCTCTTCCTCTTCTTCTTGCTAAATTAGCTAAATTTTTATTTAATACATTATTTAATTGATGTTTTGATAGTTTAAAATTCCATCTCCAATAATTAGAATTATCTCCGTGTCCTTTAGCTCTTAAATTTTTATAAAAATTTAAAAATTCAGATTCTGTATAAGCTCTAAAAGGTATCTTTGGATTTTCCATATCATTTACATATAATAAATATGGTATTGGTCTTGCTATTGGAAAATTATCTGCTTTATATTTCCCATATAAATCAACTCTATCACCTTTTAAAGTTTTAGAATATATTCTTTCATTATAATTACTTTTTTTAATACTTTCTATTTTCTTATAGTTTTTATAGTAATTTTCTCTTGATTTTGTATTACTACATCCAACTAAAGTAAGTAACATTAATCCCGCTATTACTTTCTTTAACATCTCATCTCCTTTTAAATACTTATGTTATTATTTTTTATGTGTAATCTTACTTTTTCCAATTCTTCTTGTGTATCTACACCAATCACTTCAAAATTTGTCTCTAATACTTTTATTTTATAACCATTTTCCAAAACTCTTAATTGTTCTAAAGATTCTGAATTTTCAAGAGGAGTACTGTCCATTTTAAAATAATCTAAAACAAAATCTCTTTTATATCCATATATTCCCACATGTTTAAAATAATTTCCCATATTTTTATTTCTTGGATAAGGAATTACACTTCTTGAAAAATAAATTGCATAATCATTTTTATCAGTTACTACTTTTACAAAATTTGGATTTTCTATATCTTCCCAACTGTGTAATTTATGTTTTAATGTAGACATTTTCAAATTCCTTTCCACTTTAAAAGAATCTATTAATGAATTAATCATATCTTTTTCTATTAAAGGTTCATCTCCTTGAATATTTATTATTACATCAAAATCTGTTATTTTTTCACATACTTCTGCAATTCTACTTGTTCCATTTAGATGATCCTCTCTTGTTAAAATTACATCTCCGCCAAATTTTTTTACTGCTTCATAAACCTCTTTTGAATCTGTTGCTACAATAACCTTATCTAAATTAGATTTTAAAGCTCTTTTATATACCCATTCTATCATTGGATATCCACAAATATCTTTTAATGGTTTCTTGGGTAATCTTGATGACTCATATCTTGCAGGAATAACTCCTAAAAACTTCATTTTACAACCTCCAAAATTAAATGTATAATATGATTATACATTTAATTTGTGTTAAAAAAAAGAAATTTATTCTGTAAGGAGAAAAATATGTTACGTATTTATTTTGTTAGACACGGTGAAACTGTTTGGAACACTAAAAAAATTTTTCAAGGAAAATTAAATTCCCCTCTTACTGAGCTAGGAGTAGAACAAGCTAAAAAGCTTTCTGTTTATTTAAAAGATATCCACTTAGATAAAGTTTATTCATCACCATTACAAAGAGCATTAGATACAACTAATTTAATTATTAAAAATCGTGATTTACCTATTAATCCAATTGAAGAATTTAAAGAGATTAATATGGGAGAAGTTGCAGGTATTCCTAAAGATGATTTTGAAAATAATTTTCCTGAAGCTTATTTTAACTTTTGGAATAATCCTGTAGAATATGATCCTTCTCCATTTAAAGGTGAAAACTATTCAGATCTTTTAACTAGAGTTGAAAGAGGATTAAATAAATTAATTGAAAACAATGAAAATAAGACAATTTTAGTAGTTAGTCATGGTGTAACTTTAAAAGCTATTTTTAATATTATTAATAATAAGGGAATAGATGAGTTTTCAAAACAGGAAGTTCCTGCTAATACGAGTACTACTATAGTAGAATATAATAATGGTAAATTTGAAATTATTAATTTTTCAGATACTACTCATTTATCATAAATAATTTATCTTAACTTAGGAGGTGTATTGTGACTACAGATATTAAAAGAGATTTTAATATTAATATTAAAGTTATGGGAATTGGTGGTGGTGGAATTAATGCTATTAACGATATGATAACTTTTAATATTGATGGAGTTAATTTTTTTGCTGCTAATACTGATTTACAAGACCTTTCAGCTGCAAAAACAGAATATAAAATCCAATTGGGACCGAGCATTACAAAAGGTTTAGGTTCTGGAGGAAATACTAATATTGGTAGAATGGCTGCTGAAGAAAGTCAAACTCTTTTAAAGAATTTATTAAGAGGAACAGATTTTTTATTCCTAACAAGTACTATGGGTGGAGGTACTGGAACTGGAGCTATTCCATATATAGCTAAAATTGCTAAAGATTTAAAAATTTTAACTATTGCTGTAGTTACAAAACCCTTCTCTTTTGAAGGTAGTAAAAAAATGAAAATTGCCAATGAAGGAATTGAAAATTTGCGGCCAGCTGTAGATTCTCTTATTGTTATTCCAAATGATAAATTATTAAACTTAGGAGATGCTAACATCACTATAAAACAAGCATTTGAAAAAAGTAACTTTGTTTTATATACTGCTGTTAAGGGTATGGCTGATTTAATGTTAGCTAAGGGATTAATTAATCTTGATTTCGCTGATATAAAATCTCTTTTACTTAATTCAGGAGATGCTATTTTAGGATTTGGAACTGCTCATGGTGAAAATAGAGCTAAGAAAGCAGCTCTTGCTGCTGTTGATTCTCCTCTATTTGAAAGAACTATTAGAGGTGCGAGTAAATTCTTAGTTAATATTATTGGTCCTAACGATTTAAATCTAATGGAATCAAGTGTCATTGTTAAAACAATTCGTGATAACTGTGGCATTGATGTTGATGATGTTCTTTTTGGTGTTTGCATTGAAGAAACTCCAAATGATAGTATTCAAGTTATTTTAGTGGCAAATACCTTTATAAACATAAAAGAAGACTGATTTCTCAGTCTTCTTTCTATTTTTTCAACATATTTTCATATTCAATTGGAAGAGGTAATTCTATTTTTATTTTATATTTTGGAATTTCACAATAATATGAGAATAAAAACATATTTTTCCCACCTTTTCCATATTTTCCATCTCCAACTATAGGGTGTTTTAAATTAGAAAGTTGAACTCTCAATTGATGTGTCCTCCCTGTTTCTAATATCCCCTCTAAAATAGTTTTATTATTACCTTTTTTTATAACTTTAAAATAAGAGATGCTTTCTTTTGCACCAGCCTCATAAGAATTTAACTCTACAACTTTTGTTTCCTCTTTTTTCAAGTAAGTTTTTAAAGTGAATTTATCTTTTTTAACTGCTCCATCAACTAAGATGTAATATTTTTTTTCAGTATTCCCTTCTCTTACTTCTTCAGCTAATTCCCTAGTTACAACAAGATTTTTCGCTCCTATAACTAATCCTGAAGTTGATTTATCTATTCTATTTACAAAATTAAATTCGTCTGTTTTATAGTAGCTTTTAAACATCTCAGAAATACCATAGTCATGTCCACTACCCTTATGCATTACCATATTAGGTTTTTTATTAAAAATAACCACTCTATCATCTTCGTATACTATTCCTGATTTCAATTCATCTATCTCTTTATTTGATAACTTAATAAATTCATTCTTTTCAGACTGTTCACCTTGTAATAAAACCTTTACAACATCATCTAATTGTAATCTGTAATTTTCTTTAGATTTCTTTCCATTAACTTTAATTTTACCAGTTCTAATTCCTTTAAAAATCTCTGTTAATGGTGTATTTTCATATTTTTTTCTTAAAAATCTATCCAATCTCACATTTTCATAACTTATATCTATTATATGTTCCATTTTTACTCCCTATAAATATTAATACTTTGAACTATTCCTAACATTGCAAAAGTAAATAGAAATGATGTTCCACCATAACTCATAAGTAGTAATGGAAGTCCTGTAACAGGCATTATACCCATAACCATTCCTATATTTACCACTATATGGAAAAATATAATTGCTGATATTCCATAACATACTAATTTCCCAAAAGGATCCGCTTTATCTCCTATTCTTAATATATTCCATATTAATAAGGCATATAAAATTAATAATATTACTCCTCCTATTAATCCTCTCTCTTCTAAAAAAACTGCTGCTATAAAATCTGTATGAGACTCTGGTAAGAATCTTAATTTACTCTGAGTCCCCTTTAAAAATCCTTTTCCAAATACTCCACCTGATCCTACTGCTATCATAGATTGTGTCACATTCCATCCACTTCCTAAAAGATCTGCTTCTGGATTTAAAAAAGTTAACACTCTTTCTTTTTGATAATCTTTTAAAAGAAAAAAATAACCAATAGGAGCCATTGAAATTCCAGATATAGCAATCATAATTATTGTTTTCCAATCTATACCATTTATAAAAATTAAAATTAAATATAGAAAAATAATTACAAGGGATGTCCCTAAATCTGGCTGTGCTGCTATTAATAAAAATACTGGAACTATATGAATTCCTGTTAAAAATATATTTTTCAGTCCCACAAATCTTGTATTAAATTTATTAGAAAGTACTTCAGAAAAAGTTAAAACTATAAATAATTTAGAAAATTCTGAAGGCTGAATGGTTATAAATCCAAGATTTATCCATCTTTGAGCCCCTAGTCTTTTTTCTCCTATTACAAATACTAGTAACAGAAGAATAATATTTACTGTATAAATTATCTTATAATATTTCCCATATAATCTATAATCTATAAAAGAAAAAACAAAATAAGTTCCTATTCCAAGTCCTGTCCATACTAATTCTTTATATACAAAAGACATACTCTTATGTATTGTTGCACTATACACAGTTAATAAGCTTATTACAACAATGCATAGAGCAACATACAGTGTTCCATTTTTCATTTTTTTTAATTTTTTCAATGCTACAACTATATCATGATTTCTACCCACTTAACTTACCTACTTTCCAGTATGACCAAAGCCACCCTCTGCTCTAGCTGTTTCTGATAAATTTGAAGTAATTTCAAACTCCATTTGTTCAACTTTATTTAGAACAAATTGTCCAATTCTCTCCTCAGGATTTACAATATACTCTTCATTACTTAAATTAATAAGAATAACACCAATTGGACCTCTATAATCAGAATCTATTGTTCCTGGTGTGTTTACAAGTGTTATTCCGTGTTTTAATGCAAGACCACTTCTTGGTCTTACTTGAACTTCATATCCTAAAGGTATCTCCATTTTTAATCCTGTAGGAACTAATACTCTTTCTAAAGTCTTTAAAACTATTGGTTCAGTTATATTTGCTTTCACATCCATTCCAGCTGATCCTTCTGTCATATATTTAGGAATATCCACTCCATTTTCTGCAATTAACTTTACTCTTATTTTTTCCATTTTTTACCTCTCTCTTAAATATTTCCTAAAATTGTTTTTGAATAATATTTTTCATCAAATATATCTTTAGCAACTTTTTTTATATCTTCTAATGTTACCTTTTCTATCTCTTTTATTACATCACTAATAGGCTTTATTTTACCATAAAGTAAGTATGAGTTTGCAAGTCTACTCATTTTTCCTTTACTACTTTCAAGCCCGAATGTAACCATACTTAAAAATTGATTTTTTGCTTTTTGTAACTCTTTTTCTGTTATTCCATTACTATATATATCTTTTAACTCTGACTCTATAATTTCAATTACTTCCTTGTAATTTTCATGAGTTGTTCCTGCATATATTGTAAATAGTCCTCCCTCATCAAATGAAGATGAATAACTATATACAGAGTAGGCTAAGCCTCTTTCTTCTCTAATCTCTTGAAATAATCTAGAACTCATATTTCCACCTAATACATTTGATATAACTGAAACCGGAATTCTATTATCATCTAAATTTGAAACTCCTTTTGTATTAAAACATAAATGTACTTGATTTGTATCCTGATTTATTATTTTTTCACCTGAATTTATTGACATCTCTCCATTAAAATCTCTAGGTGTACTTTCATCTTTTAACTGTCCAATTCCATCATTTAATTGATTTAAAACTTCAGAAAAATCAAAATTTCCAGCTACAGAAATAACTATATTCTTTGGAGTATATGTATCTTTAAAATACTTTATTATATCTTTTCTTGTTATTTTTTTAAGACCTTCTATAGTTCCAGCAATACTTCTTCCTTGAACTCCTGTTATAGCAAATCTTATATTTTCTTCATGAACAACCTCTTCTGGAATATCTTCATACATTTTTATCTCTTCAATTATCACATTTCTTTCTCTTTCAATATTTTCATCTGTAAATGTAGAATTTAAAAACATATCATTTAAAATATCAATTCCAACAGATAGTGAACTAGATGTCATTTGAATATAATAGGCTGTTTTTTCAGCACTTGTATAAGCGTTTATCATTCCACCTTGATTATCTATCTCTTCTGAAAGTTCTTTCGATGTTCTTTTTTCAGTTCCTTTAAAAAGAAGGTGTTCTATAAAATGAGATATTCCTTCTTCTCCTAGCAACTCATTTTTTCCACCTGTTTTTATAAATATTCCTAAACTGGCTGTATTTATACTTTTAATATTTTCCATTAATAATGGTATACCATTTGTTAATTTCTCTACTGTAATATTCATTTTCCTCCCTAATATTCTGCTCGCTTCATAAAATAAATTCCCAATGCTAAAAATAATAAATTTGGGATCCAGCCACTTATAAATGGA
>SAMEA5043655__coassemble_204_pt1 | contig 11873 bp, 5 predicted proteins | sample SAMEA5043655__metabat2_low_PE_003 | metagenome-assembled genome bin SAMEA5043655 (sample SAMEA5043655) | Gadus morhua
AAGTAACAACAGATTCCACATATTCATCAGTAACATTACCAACAGGAGTAACAGTGCAGTTTTTAGATGAAAATGAAAGTGTAATAACAAACACAGGAACACTTGCTCCAGAAACAGATAAAAGAGTAATAGCAAGAGTGACAATAGCCCAAGCAACATTAGCAGGACCAGTACCACTATATTTTAGAGCAAAGTCACCAACAACAAATGTTCAAGATGTAAAATATGATTTATTAACAATAGCTCCATTTAGAAAAGTAACAATAGCTCCAGAAACGTTATCAACAACATCAGTACCTAATGAAACAGTAGTATTTACTCATACTGTTACAAATGAAGGAAATGTAAATGAAGGTGGAGGAGTAGCAAATGGGAGCAGTGCAATTGTATTAGTTCTAGCAGATTCAGAAGCAGGTTATGGAAGTACAATATATATGGATTCAAATGGAAATGGACAATATGACTTAGGGATAGATGGGTTATATAGTTTTGAAGCTATAGGAGGACTCGATCCAACAGAAAGTTTAACAATATTCTTAGTTACGTCAACACCGGTTGGAGCAGCTGAAGATGATCAAAATACAACAACAATAACAGTGACAACAAGTTTAGAAACATATAATGTTTCAACAATAACTAATGCAGCAAATGATACAATAACAATAATAAAAGATGAGTTGTCTATAGAGAAGTTCCAATCTTTAGATGGAATTACATATACTAAAGATTTACAAATAGCAGCTCCAGGAGAACCAATATATTATATGATAGAAATAACAAATACAGGAACAGCATCAGCTCAAAATGCAACAATAGAAAATGATATTCCTGTATATACAACACTTGCAAATATTGACTCAGCAACAGCAGCAGGAACAAAATCATTTCCATCATACATAAGGATATTAGCAGATGGAACCTTTGGAGTATATTCTCCAGCAACAGAATACCCAGCAATAGGGGAAACAGGGTTAATAAGAGTTACATCTGGAGAACTTGAAGTAAATGAAAAGGTAAGACTGTATTTTCATGTTAAGATAGATGAATAAATTTTAAATCTAGAAGATCCCCTATATTTCTAGGGGATTTTTTAAATATAATAATAGGAGGTGAGTTTAATGATTAAACAAATAAAAATAATCATAATACTTGCCTTTTTTTTATTATATTCTTTTATTTTAGGAAATATATCTGTAATTAATGAAAGTGTCTTGAATTTAAAAAGTATAGAAAACAAAGTGAAATCTGGAAAAATTTCAAATAATGTATTAACTAATATTGTAGGAAGAGAAATATATTCTTTTGAAAAAAATATTAATCATAAAGAGGTTCAAAGAATAAAAAAATATTCTGATAAAATAATTATGAAAAGTGATTTGAAAATATTGAAAAAATCTGGAGAAGAGTTAAGTTTTAAAAGTAGATTTCAAGGTGAGTTTGAAGTTGGAAATGTAAAACTTTTTTATAGTGAAAAAGGAAATGAGGAAAATGAAAAAGAAATTTATTTAAATGACAAAATGGAAACAGAAAATATTAAATTTGAAGTTGGAAAAGAATATGAAATAACTCTAGAAGGAGAAGTATTAGATGTAAAAGGATTAGGTGGTGTTGGTAGGGCAACGTTAACTGTAAAAAAAGATAATTTAACAAAGGATAGCATTTCAAGCAAAATTATTATAAGTGATAATTTAAATGATTCGGGGTTGATTTTATTAGATAAAAAAGTAAGCAGAAAAAAAGTGTTTTTAGGAGAATTAGTTAAATATACATTAAAAATAAAAAATAAATCTAATACAGAAATAGAGGAGTATTTAGTAACAGATTTTTTACCAATAGGATTAGAATTAATAAAAGAATCAATAACAATAAGTGATGGATTTAGATTTGAAAAAGATAGGCAAATAAAAAATGCTTTTGCTTTAACAATAATTCCAGAAGAAGGAAAAATAAAAAAAGATGAAGAATTAGAGATTAATTATATGGTTTTAGTTAAGGTAATGGCAAAAATTGGAAAAAATAAAAATCTTGCCAAGGTAAAAGGTAAAAAATATAATTACTATTATTACTCTAATTCATCATCAGCTACAATTGAAGTTCAAAGTGATATTTTTGCAAATAAAGGAGTTATTTTTGGAAGAACTTTTATAGATAATAATAGAAATAACATTTATGATAATGGAGATTTATCTGTGCCTGGTGTAAAAATAGTTTTAGAAAATGGAGATTATGCTATTACAGATATAGATGGTAAATATAGTATCTATGGTCAAACTGCAATATCTCATGTGGGAAAAATTCAAGAATCGAGTTTACCAAGAAAGATGAAAGGAAGAAAAATAAGTAATAAACATAGTGAGAATGGAATATCAACATTTATAAATTTAAAAACGAATCAATTATATAAGGCTAACTTTGCATTTGATCCAGTATCTGAAAAAATAAAAAAAAGAATATTAGGAAGAAAAGATATATTGAAAAATGAAAAATTAGAAATTGAACGTTTAGTTTTTGATAAAGAATTAGAATTTAAAAAAATTAGAGAAGATATAGAAAAAAATAGAAATAAAGGAACTGTTTCTGGAAGAGGGATAACAAAGTTTAATAAAAAAATAGAAGTAAAAGATGAAGATATATTTTTAGAGGATGTGGAGAAATATATATCTAAGGATATACCATATGATGACTTAAATGATATTTTAGTAAAAATAGATAATAATTTAGATTTTTTAAATGTTAAGGATGGAGATTTAGTAAAAGGAATTATGAATTTCCAAGTAAAAGGTCCAAAAAATGGAACTTTAAATATATATATAAATGATGAAGTGGTACCTTTAGATAGAATAGGGATATCAGCAAGCTCTAAAGATAATAATCTATTTTTTTTAGAGTATAATGCTGTAGCTATGAGTCCAGGGGAAAATAAAGTTGAGTTAACTTTTTCAGATCCATTTGGAAATGTTAGAGCTAGAAGAACAATAAGATTAATGGTAACTGGAGAATTTAAAGATTTTACTCTTGAAAAATATTCAGTTGAAGAAGATTCAGACATAGTGAAATTAAAATTAGAAGCAAAAGATGAATATGGAAGTGCAATAAATCATGATGTTGGAATATCAATATATTCAGATACAGGGACTTGGGCATCTGAAGATTCAGATAAAAGTAGAATGGGATTGCAAACAATATCTAATAAAAATGGAATATCAATATTAAATTTTTATCCAGAACCAGGAACTAAAAAAGTGAAATTTAATGTTGATGTGGAGGGAAAAGAAAAAGTAATAGAACTTAATATAAAAGGAAGAGAAACTCCATTTTTTATTAATGGAATATTAGAGGGAAGAATTGAATTTAATAAAGAGTTTGGAGAGAAATTTTATCTTTTTGAAGAGAAATTATATGATATAAATAAAGGAACAAAACATCTATATTCATATAGAGATGCAATCTATGGAGAGGGAAATATTTATAATGATTATTTTTTAACATTTTCATATGATAATATTAAAGAAACAGATCGTATGTTTGGATATGTGGATCCTGAAGATTATTTTCTAGTATATGGAGACAATTCTGTAAAAGGATATCAAGCTAAATCTACATCAAGATTTTATGGTAAAATTGAGAAGGAAAGTTCTTATTTAATGTATGGAGATTATAGTACTTCTCAGATAGAAAATAAGAAAATTAAGGTGGCAAAATATTCAAGAAGTTTAACAGGTGGAATAGGAAACTATGAAAATGATAAAATAAAAATAGGCGCATTTGCATCTGAGGTTGGAACAACACAAATTATAGAAAAAATAAGAGGAGATGGATTGTCAGGACCCTATAGATTAAAAGCTAATGAAATTGTTAAAGGTAGTGAACAAATAGAGATAATTGTTTATGAAAAAGGACATTTTTCAATAGAATTAGAGAGAAAAAAATTAAAAGTTTTTGAAGATTATACAATAGACTATGAGTTGGGTGAAATTTATTTTTCAGAACCCATTCCAAGTGTTGATAGTGAGTTTAATCCAGTTTATATAGAGATAAATTATGAACTTGAAGATAATAATAATAAGGAAACACATTTAGTTTATGGAATAAATGGTGAATATAAAATAAATGAATGGCTAACAGGAGGAGTTAATTATATAAAAGATACTGAGCCGAAAGAGGAAGTAGAAATAAAATCTATAAATATGTCTATAGATAAAGAGAAGCATAAACTATATTTAGAATATGGAGAAACAGATACATATTTAAAAAAACAAGGGTATGGAGTTTATGGTGAATATAATTTTGAATATAAAAATTTAAAAATTCAATCAATTTATAAGATTGCTAATGATAAATTTGATAATCCAAACTCTTCTCTTAGTTCTAATCAAGAGATAGGAGAAGCAATTTTAGATTATACATATTCTGAGAAAAATAGCTTAAAAATAAAAACACATATGCAGGTGGATAAAAATACACAAAATCAAAAAAGAGAAATTTATTTAGGAAATAAATACATAGTTAATGAAGAGTTAAGTGTTGAGGGTGGGTATAAGTATTATCATGTGGATAAAGGAAAAAAGGAAGAAGGAGAAGACGTTGATTTAAATATTAATACAGTTGGAGCAAAATTAAAATGGAAACCAAAGAATATAGAAAAACTTTCGGCATTTTTAGAATATGAACAAGATTTATTTGAACCCAGATATAATAGAACAGCAATGGGAGCTAAATATAAATTGAAAGAGAAGACATCATTATATTTAAGAAATGAAAGCTATTCTAATTTACAAGAAGTAACAGCAATTTCAGGTGAGGATGAAAGTAATAAGTGGTTAATAGGAGTTGAAAGTGAAGTTTTAGGAGGGAGTCAAGCTTTTTCAGAATATAGAGTTAAAAAAAATGGTGATGAAGAGGAACCAGAAGTAGGAAGTGGGATAAAAAAAGAATGGGAAGTAAATGAAAAGTTAAAATTAAGAGGAACATTTGAAAGGATAGAACCTCTTAAAGTTAAAAGTGAAAATAAGAGACAAGATAGAACAGCTTTAACTTTTGGATTTGATTGGAGAATAAATGAAAAAACATTATCTAAAAGTGATTTTGAATTTTCATGGAGTGAAAAGGAAACATTTTTAAATAAATTTAATATTGCAAAAAGTATTGACGATAGTTTTTATATTGTGGGAAAAAATAGATATTATGAAGAAAGTACTGGAGAAAAAGAGAATAGATTAATATTAGGATTAGCTTTTAGAGAGTATGAAGGAGATAAATATAACACTTTAAATAAATATGAAATGAATTTATCTGAAAATATAGAAGGAAAAGGAGTTGAAAATAATAGTCATATTATAAGAACTACTCATAATTATCAATTTAATGACAAGAAGACACTATCGGGAACATTAGCAACAGAGTATAGAAATTATAGATATCCAATTTCAGCAGATAAAGTTTTAGATTCGCATTATACAGCATATTTGTTAGCAGGAGTTTATAATCAAGATATAAGAGAAAACTGGAATGTAGGCGTTGGATATTTTGTGATTGGAGATGAAAAATGGGAATCAATATATAAAGGTATTAGTTTTGAGGTAGGATATTTAATAAAAAATAATATTTGGTTATCGTTAGGTTATAATTATATAATGCATACTGAAGTTGATTCAGGAACATATGAGTTTACAAGAGAATATGAAAAAGGATTAAATTTTAGAATAAGGGCAAATATAGGAGATATATTTGATAGATTTAATAATGAAAAATAAGGTAAGTAAAATTTTATACTAATGAAAAAATATGTTATAATCTATTTAAAATGAAAATAAAGAAGGGTGATAAAATGATAATTTTAGGAATAGAAACATCTTGTGATGAAACATCAATTGCAGTACTAAAAGATGGTAAAGAGGTTTTATCAAATAATATTTCATCTCAAATAGATATACATAAAGAATATGGAGGAGTTGTTCCAGAAATAGCTTCAAGACAACATATTAAAAATATAGCTACAATTTTAGAAGAAAGTTTAGAGCAAGCAAAAATTACAATGGATGATGTTGATTATGTAGCTGTAACTTATGCTCCTGGATTAATCGGAGCATTACTTGTAGGAATATCTTTTGCTAAGGGATTAGCTTATGGGCATAATTTGCCATTGATACCAGTTCATCATATAAAAGGACATATATATGGAAACTTTATAGAACATGAGATAGAACTTCCATGTATAGCTTTAGTAGTATCAGGAGGGCATACAAATATTGTTCATATTGATAAAAAACATAAATTTGAAATATTAGGGTCTACTCTTGATGATGCTATAGGTGAAAGTTATGATAAGGTAGCAAGAGTAATGGGAATTGGGTATCCTGGTGGACCAGTTGTAGATAAGCTTTACTACAAAGGAGATAAAATGGCTTTGAAAATTCCAGAACCTAAAGTTCAAGGATATGACTTTAGTTTTTCAGGAATAAAAACATCAGTTATAAATGCTGTAAATAAAGCTAAAATGAAAGGAATCGAGTTTAAGCCTGAAGATTTATCAGCTTCATTCCAAAATAGAGTTGTTGATATATTGTGTAAAAAAACTTTAAAAGCAGTTAAAGATAAAGGTGTAAAACAAATAGTTATTGCTGGGGGAGTAGCAGCAAATTCATTGCTTAGAAGTGAGTTAAGTAAAAGAGCAGAGGAGATTGGAGTGAAAGTTAGCTATCCATCAATGTCTTTATGCACAGATAATGCAGCAATGATTGCAGCAGCAGCATATTATAAATTAAAATTTAATGAAGAAAATATATTTGCAGATTTAACTTTAAACGGAAAAGCTACACTTGATATAACAAAAGATTAAAAAATGCCCCATAAAATTGGGGTATTTTTAATTTTATGGTATAATTAAATGACTAAAAAATAAGAGGTATAATAATGATAATTCAAATATTTGGTAAAAAAAATTGCAATGATTCTAAAAAAGCTCAAAGATTTTTTAAAGAAAGAGGAGTTAAATTTCAATTTATAAATTTAGCAGAAAAAGGTATTTCTAAAGGGGAGCTGTCTGTTATAACAAAAGTTATTCCTTTAGAAGAATTAATAGATGAAAATGGACAAGAATATAATAAAAGAAATTTAAAATATATGGTCTTTAATTTAGAAGAATTATTGATGGAAGTACCTGTTTTATTTAAAACACCAATAGTGAGATATGGAAAAGATATTACTATTGGAAATCAAATGGAAATATGGAAGAATTGGCACTTGAAATAGCTGGGATATCCAGCTATTTTACATTGAAAAACTATTGAAAATATGGTAAAATTTTTTGATAGTGAAGAGATTTTGGAGGTAAAATGAAAATATATGTAGCCCCACTAGCAGGTGTAACAGATTACACTTTTAGAGGAATATTAGAAGAGTATAAACCAGACCTAATGTTTACAGAAATGGTTAGTATAAATGCTCTAGAAAGAGAAAATGAAAAAACATTAAATCAAATACTTAGAATAAGAGATGGAGAAGCTGTTCAAATATTTGGAAAAGATATAGATAAAATGGTGCATAGTGCAAAATATATAACAGAGAAATTGGGAGTTAAACATATAGATGTTAATGCTGGTTGTCCTGTTAATAAAATAATTAAAAATGGATATGGAGCAGCTCTTTTAGAAGATCCAGATCATATCAAAAGAATACTTTGTGAAATAAGAGAAAATATTGATGATAGTGTAGATCTATCATTAAAAACAAGAGTTGGTTATAAAGGATTAAAGCAACATAAATTAGTTGGTAAAATAGCTGAGGAGTCAGGTTGTAAGCATATAACAATACATGGAAGAACAAGAGAGCAAATGTATAGTGGAAAAGCTGATTGGGATTTAATAAAAGAGGTAAAAGAAAATACAGCAATTGAAGTTATTGGAAATGGAGATATATTTACAGCAGAAGATGCCTATGAAAAAGTAAAACATTCAGGTGTAGATGGAATAATGCTAGCAAGAGGTATTTGTGGAAATCCTTGGCTTATACAAGAGATAAGAGAGAAATTTGAATTTGGTGAAGTAAAGCTAGAAATAACACCTCAAGATAGATTAAATACAGCTTTAAAACATACATTACAGGCAAAACTTGATAATCCTCACAAGCAATTTTTATTTGAATTAAGAAAACATCTTTGTTGGTATTTAAAAGGAATGAGGCATGGAGCAGCTCTTAAAAATGCAATTAATCAAATTGATAATTATGATGAATTAATAGAGCTTTTAGAAAAAGCAAAAGAAAATATATAAAATAAAAGGAGATGAATTTTTTTTGGCAGGAGATACGCCTTTAATGGCCCAATATAAAGAGATAAAAGAAAAAAATAAAGAGAATATTCTATTCTTTAGACTTGGGGACTTCTATGAAATGTTTTTTGATGATGCAGTAACAGTTTCTAAAGAGTTAGGACTAACACTTACTAGCAGAAATAGAGAAAAAGGTGTAGATGTACCTTTAGCAGGAATACCATATCATTCATCAGCAGGATATATAGGGAAACTTGTAAATAAGGGCTATAAAGTAGCAATTTGTGAACAAGTTGAAGATCCAAAATTAGCAAAGGGATTAGTAAAAAGAGAAGTAGTTAGAATAATAACACCAGGAACAGTAATAGATACAGAATATCTGGATGAAAAAAGTAATAATTATCTTATGGGTATTGTATTAAAAAAAGAAAGTATAGGAATATCATTTATAGATATAACAACAGGTGAATTTATTGTAACAGAGATGAAAAAAACAGAGGATTATATTTATAAAATTTTAGGAGAGATAAATAAAATATCTCCTAAAGAGATATTAGTAGATGAAAACTCTTTTGAAGATTTAGAAAATGCTTTAAAACAGTTTGCACAATTAAATAGAATAAATGTAAATTCAGCAATGAAAGTAAGAAAAAGTGAAAATTATTTGAAGGAATATTTTAATGTAATATCATTAGATAGTTTTAATTTAAATGGAAAAGATGTATCTATTGAATCAGCAGCAATGATTTTAAATTATGTTTTAGATCTTCAAAAAGGTCATGAAATACCTGTGGATAAAATAATATATTCAGGTTTAGAAAATACCATGGAATTAAACTTAACAACTCAAAGAAACTTAGATGTTATAGCTAATAACAAAGAAAATGGAGTATTAGGAACTCTTCAATGGGTTTTAGATAGTTGTAAAAGTTCTATGGGAAGTAGACTTTTAAAACATTTTCTAAAGAATCCTTCAACATCTAAAGATATTATATTAAATAGACAAAAAAATATTGAATTTTTTTATGAAAATGTACTTTTAAGAGAGGAAGTAAGAGATAGATTAAAAGATATTTATGATATTGAGAGGATTTTAGGAAAGTTAATTTTAGGAACAGAGAATGGAAAAGATTTAGTGGCTTTAAAAACATCAGTTTTAAATGGTCTTGAAATTTATAAACTTTTAAAGGGTCATGAAATTTTTAATATTGACATAGATAAACTTGTTGAAGTATATAATATAATAGAAAAATCAATAAAAGATGATGCACCTTTTTCAATAAGAGAGGGTGGAATTATAAAAGAGGGTTATAATTCTGATTTAGATGAGCTTCATAATATATCTAGAAATGGAAAAGATACAATTTTAGATATTGAAGCAAGAGAGAGAGAAAAAACAGGAATAAAGGGTCTTAAAATAAAATATAATAGAAAGCAAACACTTTCAAATGCAGAGAGATATATTGTTGAGGATTTAAAAGTATATGAAGAGAAAGTTTTAAATGCTAAAGATAAAATAGAAAATCTAGAATATTTTTTATTTAAAGAGATTTCAGAAAAAATTAAAGAGTTTAAAAAATCATTACAAGAACTTGCATATAAAATAGCATATTTAGATGTAGTATCTAATTTAGCTCATGTTTCTACTAGAAATGGGTATGTAAAACCAGAGATAGTTGAAGATAATAATATTGAAATTATTGGAGGGAGACATGCTATTATAGAGCAACTTGTAGGAAGAGAAAATTTTATAAAAAATAATATTGTTCTAACAGATGATAAAAATCTAATTATTTTAACAGGTCCAAATATGTCTGGAAAATCTACATATATGAAGCAAGTAGCCTTAATAATTATAATGGCTCATATGGGATGCTATGTTCCAGCAGAATATGCTAGAATAGGAATTGTTGATAAGATCTTTACAAGAATAGGAGCAAGTGATGATCTAGTTACAGGGCAATCTACTTTTATGCTAGAGATGAGTGAAGTTGCAAATATTGTAAATAGTTCGACAGAAAAATCATTTATTATTTTAGATGAAATTGGAAGAGGAACATCAACTTTTGATGGGATTTCAATAGCTACAGCAATAACAGAGTATATTCACGATAATATAAAAGCAAAAACAATTTTTGCAACACACTATCACGAATTAACTCAACTTGAAAGTAAACTTAATAAATCAGTTAATTTTAGAATTGAAGTTAAAGAAGAGGATAATGAAATAACTTTTTTAAGAGAGATTGTAAGAGGTGGAGCTGATAAATCTTATGGAATAGAAGTTGCAAGACTTGCAGGTCTTCCAAAAGAGATTCTAGATAGAGCTAAAGAGATGTTAAAGATTTTAGAAAATAGGAAAATGATAGTTGAAAAGAAAGTGAAAAAAGAGCAACTTATTTTATTCGGAGAGTTAAAGGATGAACCAGAAGAAAAAATTGAAGTTAAAGAGATAAAAGAGGACAAAGTAGAACTAGAAAGTGAAGAAAAAATTGCAATTAGATTATTAAAGGAAGTTCAACTGGATAAAATGACACCACTAGAAGCATTTTTAAAACTTAACGAATTAAAACGTATCTTAAATTAGGAGGGTACAATGGATAAAAAAAAGTTAGTTTATAGGGTTATAATTGTAATATTATTAGTTTTAGGGTATTTTAACTATTTTGGGGATGAAAAAAAGATTGAAAAAAAAGAGGAAGTCATAGAAACTACTGGAGCTGTATATGATACAGATGGATATCATATTGAAGCTGAAAAACAAAGAGATTTTGTTAAGAAAAATGAAACAACATTTGAAAAAGCAAAAGCACTATTAGGAGATATGGTTTTAACAGGAGATAATGCAATTTTAGATGCAGGTAAAAATTTATTGTTAAAAACTAATATTTTAGGAAAATCACTAAATGGTTGGGAATTTAAAACAGAAAAAGTTGATTATGATAAAGAAAAAGATTTAGTTCAGTCAAATGTGGGAGTAGTTGCTATAAATAAAGCTGAAGGAATAGAAATATCTGGAAAGAATTTTTCAAGTGATACTAAAATGGATAACTTAAATTTATCAGGAGATGTTAAATTTAAAACTAAAAATATAACTTTATCAGCAGAGAATGCTAAATATAGTGATAAAACAAAAATAATGGAAATTTTAGGAGAGTCATATTTAACTAGCAAAGATGATAGCCAAGGATTGTTAGGTGGACATTTTAAAATTTTAAAGTATAACACTGAAACAAACAATTTAACAAGTAATAAATCTTTTGTTATAACATATAATGGAATGAAGTTGTTTGGAGATAATCTTATCTACAATGATAAAACTGAAGCTTTTAAAATAACAAAAAATGTACATATGGAAATTGACGGGTATAAAATTTCAATGGTAAATATAACATCAAATGGTGGAAATGAAATTTTATTTAAAGGTGAAATAAAAGGAAGTAATGGTATTTACTCTTTTAGTGGTGATAATGCTATTTATAATAAAGAAACTAAGATGTTTTATCTGAAAAATAATGTTACAGCTATGAATAAAGATGGAGCAAAATTAAATGGTGATGAGGCTATTTATAATACTCAGTTAAAAATATTAAATATTATTGGATA
>SAMEA5043655__coassemble_224_pt1 | contig 10972 bp, 8 predicted proteins | sample SAMEA5043655__metabat2_low_PE_003 | metagenome-assembled genome bin SAMEA5043655 (sample SAMEA5043655) | Gadus morhua
GAGAGACACAGTAAAAATGCTAATATCCCTACTGGAGATATTGAAATATTTGCAACTGAGTTAGAGATGTTAAACGCTTGTGACGTTTTACCTTTCCAAATTACTGGAGAAGAAAATGTAAGTGAAAATATGAGATTAAAGTACAGATACTTAGATCTAAGAAGACCTAAGATGACTAGAAATTTAAAAATGAGACATAAAATGATTATGTCTATTAGAAATTATATGGATGAGCAAGGTTTCTTAGATGTGGATACTCCTGTACTTACAAAATCAACTCCAGAAGGAGCAAGAGACTTCTTAGTTCCAAGTAGAACTAACCCAGGAGATTTCTATGCTTTACCACAATCACCACAACTATTTAAGCAGTTACTTATGATTGCTGGAGTAGAAAAGTATTTCCAAATTGCAAAATGTTTTAGAGATGAGGACTTAAGAGCAGATAGACAACCTGAGTTTACTCAACTTGATATTGAAATGTCATTTATCGAGCAAAAAGATATTATGAATGAGATAGAAGGACTTGCAAAAAGAGTATTTAAAAATGTAACTGGAGAATCAGCTGATTATATATTCCCAAGAATGGAGTATGCTGAAGCTATGGAAAGATTCGGTTCAGATAAACCAGACGTTAGATTTGGTGTTGAGTTAAAAGATTTAACTGATATAATGGCTAACTGTGGATTTAAAGGATTTAAAGGAGCTGTTGAAGCTGGAGGAATAGTTAAAGCAGTAGTTGCACCAGGTGTAGCTGAGCAGTTCTCAAGAAAAGTATTAGGTGAGTATGAAGATTACGCTAAAGTTTACTTTGGGGCTAAAGGAATGGCTTATATTAAAGTAACTGAAGAGGGAATTAACTCTCCAATTGCTAAATTCTTTACTGAAGAAGAGATGAAAGCTATTGTTGAAAGAACTGGAGCACAAGTTGGAGACGTTATAATGATAGTTGCTGACAGAGCTAAAGTTGTTTATGGAGCTTTAGGTGCTATTAGATTAAGATTAGGAAAAGAACTTGGACTTATTAATAATGATGAGTTTAAATTCCTATGGATTGTTGACTTCCCAATGTTTGAATATGATGATGAAGAGCAAAGATATAAGGCTCAACACCACCCGTTCACATCTATAAAAGAGGAAGATATGGATATGTTCTTAGCTGGAGAGATGGATGCTGTTAGAACTAACTCATATGACCTTGTATTAAATGGATCTGAAATTGGTGGAGGAAGTATTAGAATATTCAATCCTGAAATTCAAAAAATTGTATTTGAAAAATTAGGATTAACACCTGAACAAGCTAAAGAGAAATTTGGATTCTTTGTTGACGCTTTCAAATTTGGAGCACCACCTCATGGAGGACTTGCTTTTGGAATTGATAGATGGTTAATGGTTATGTTAAAAGAAACTTCAATAAGAGACGTAATTCCATTCCCTAAAACAAATAAAGGACAATGTTTAATGACAGAAGCTCCTAACAGAGTAGACATTGATCAACTAGAAGAACTTTATTTAGAGACAACATATAATCCAGATATGGACTAAATATATAATATATAGAGATATTTTAATTGAAAAAAAAATAGAGAAGTGATATAATTCTTATATGGAATAAAAGTACTGATCTATTCGCTATTATCTGGAGGTTTTGGGCCTAAGGTCGCTAAGGGGACTGGCGCTGTTACGCATAAATCAGATAAGTCACGGAAACCCTTAGTTTCACGGACCCTGTATATGATGTAATATCTGGTTACCACTTATAAGTATTGGCGACCAAAACTGTAAGGAAGGCGGTAGATCGGTCTTATTCTTGTTAGGACTTACGAGTCCTTTTTTTTATATCGTGATAAAAGGAGAGCTATGTTAACAATAGAAAAGCAAATAGAAAAGATATTATCAGAAACTGTAAAAGCAGTATATGGGGATAAAGAGTTAAAACCTGTTGAAATAACAGTGGCAACAAATGAGAAGTTTGGAGATTTTCAATGTAACTTTGCAATGATGAACTCTAAAATAATTGGAGGAAATCCAAGAGCTATTGCAGAAAATATAGTAAATAACATTGTTGCTAATGATGTAATAGAGAAAATAGAGATAGCAGGACCAGGATTTTTAAACATTTTCTTAAAAGATGCCTTTTTAGGAGAATTAGTTAAGAAGATAACTAAAGAGAGTTACCAGTATGACGGTCTAAACTTAGATGGAGATGTAATAATTGATTACTCTTCACCAAACATTGCAAAAAGAATGCACATAGGTCACTTAAGATCAACAATAATAGGAGACTCTATAAAAAGAATATATAGATTCTTAGGATACAATGTAGTTGCAGATAACCACATTGGAGACTGGGGAACTCAGTTTGGAAAACTTATAATAGGATATAGAAAATGGTTAAATGAGGATGCATACAAGGCAAATGCCATTGAAGAACTTGAAAGAGTATATGTTGAGTTTACAAATCAAAGTGCAGATCACCCAGAGTTAGAGGATCAAGCTAGAGAAGAACTTAAAAAACTTCAAAGTGGAGATGAAGAAAACTATAGATTGTGGCAAGAGTTTATTAAAGTATCTTTAGAAGAGTACAATAAACTTTACACAAGAATGGGAATAGACTTTGATACTTACTATGGAGAGTCTTTCTATCATGATTTAATGCCAGGTGTTTTAGCTGAACTTGAAGAGAAGAAAATAGCTGTTGAAGATCAAGGAGCAAAAGTAGTATTTTTCCCTGAGGAAGAGAAACTTAATCCATGTATAGTTCAAAAGAAAGATGGAGCATTCCTTTATGCAACTTCTGATATAGCTACAGTAAAATATAGACTTGATAACTATAATGTAAACAAATTAATATATGTTACTGATGAGAGACAACAAGATCACTTTAAGCAGTTCTTTAGAATTACAGATATGCTTGGATGGGAAGTTGAAAAGCAACATGTATGGTTTGGAATTATGAGATTTGCTGATGGAGTATTCTCAACTAGAAAGGGAAATGTAATTAGACTTGTGGACCTTTTAGATGAGGGGAAAAATAGAGCTTATGAAATAGTAAATGAGAAAAATCCTGACCTTTCAGAAGAGGAAAAAAATACCATTGCTGAAATAGTTGGAACAGGAGCTATAAAATATGCTGATCTATCTCAAAATAGACAAACTGCAGTAATATTTGAATGGGATAAAATACTAAGTTTTGAAGGAAATACAGCACCTTACTTACAATACTCATATGCTAGAATTAAATCAATTTTAAGAAAGGCAACTGAGCAAGGTAAAGAGGTAAATGAAGAGGCTACAGTTATATTTAAAGATAAAGCTGAAAGAGCTCTTGCACATCACTTAACACAGTTCCCAACAGTTGTGTTAAAGGCAGCAGAAAGTTGTAGACCTAACTTAATTGCAGATTACTTATTTGAGTTATCTAAGAAATTTAATAGTTTCTATAATGCTTGTCCAATACTAAATCAAGAGGATGAAATATTATACTCTAGACTTTTATTAGCTGAAAGAACAGCAGCTATGTTAAAAGAGGGTCTTGGAATTTTAGGAATTCAAACACTTGAAAGAATGTAGTAAAAATAAAAACCTTGGAGTTATTTTCCAAGGTTTTTTTGTATCATGTCTATAAAATATTTATGAACTTTTAACTCCTTTGTAAGTTCTGGATGAAAAGATATAGCTAACATATTTCCCTCTCTTGCTCCTACAATATTTCCATTAACAGTTGCTAAAGCATCAACTTCTTTTCCAACACTTTGAATATATGGGGCTCTAATGAAAACCATATTAACAAGGCCATCTATTCCCTTAAACTCTCCTAAAGTTGTAAAACTATCAAGTTGTTTACCATAGGCGTTTCTTTTAACAGCAATATCCATAACTTGTAGGTGACTTCTTGTGTCATTAGTTAGATTTTTAGCTAGTAAAATCATACCAGCACAAGTTCCAAAGGTAGGAAAACCATTTAAAATCATCTTTTGTAAAGGTTCTAACATTTTAAAATCAACTAAAAGTTTTCCAATAGCAGTACTTTCACCACCAGGTAAAATGATTCCATCAATACCCTCTAAATCTGATACACTTTTAACAAGTATACTTTTAACGCCTAATTCTTTTAATATGTTTTCGTGTTCCCTAAAGGCTCCTTGAAGAGCTAGTATACCAATTTTCATTTTACCAACCTCTTTCAGACATTTTATCCTCTTCACTAATAGAGTAAACATTTATTCCAACCATAGCTTCGCCTAAATTTTCAGAAACCTCAGCTAAGATCTCAGGGTTATTATAGTTTGTAACAGCCTTAACAATAGCTTCAGCTCTTTTACTAGGATCACCAGATTTAAAGATTCCAGACCCAACAAAGACACCATCACAACCAAGTTGCATCATCATAGCAGCATCAGCAGGAGTAGCAACACCACCAGCAGCAAAATTAACAACAGGAAGTTTCTTATTTTGGTGTATATACTTAATAAGATCATATGGAGCACCAAACTCTTTAGCTATATTAAAAAGCTCATCTTCAGTGGCACTAGCAACTTTTGCTATATCCTCATTCATAGCTCTCATATGTTTTACAGCTTCAATAACATCACCAGTACCAGGTTCTCCCTTAGTTCTTATCATACTAGCACCTTCACATATTCTTCTAAGAGCTTCACCTAAATTTTTAGCTCCACATACAAAGGGAGTTTGAAATTTACTTTTATTAATATGGTATCTATTATCAGCTGGGGATAAAACTTCACTTTCATCAATATAATCTACTTTTAATGCTTCTAAAATTTGAGCTTCAACAAAATGTCCAATTCTAACTTTAGCCATAACAGGAATAGAAACAGCATTTTGAATCTCTTTTATCATCTGTGGGTCAGAAGCTCTTGCAACACCACCATCTTTTCTAATATCAGCAGGCACTCTCTCAAGAGCCATAACAGCACAAGCTCCGGATTTTTCAGCAATAATAGCTTCTTTAGCATTAGTAACATCCATAATAACTCCACCTTTTAGCATTTGAGCTAAATTTTTATTAAGTTCATATCTACACATAAGATCACTCCTTGAAATTAGTTTTTGTTGTTAGAGGTATTATAGAATAAAAAAAAAGTATAATCAAAGTGATTTAGACTATTGTAGTACTACAATTTTACTAAAAAAGTGATATAATAAAAAAGCTTGAAAAAACTTGTAAAATACCTTAGAATATATAAAGGTTTGATTTACAAAATAAAATTTTAAAAAGGAAGTGGCAATGTGGAAATATTTCATTTAATCTATACAGCAGGGGCAGAGGCATTTTTAGGGGTTGGAGTTTTTGTGGCAATCTCTCTTTTAATTATTGGTATTATTGATTACAAGTTTAATGGGATAATTATAAGGACACTGGAAAAGAATAAAAAAAATCAGATATATTTAGCAGCTTTTTTAGGATTAACTCCAGGGTGTGGAGGAGCTATTCTTGTTGTTCCCATGTACGCTTTAGGAAGAGTTAGTTTTGGAGCACTTGTTACAGCTTTTATAACAACTATGGGAGATGCAGCTTTTGTATTAATGGTTGGAGATATGAAGGCATATATTTATATACTTGTAATAAGTGGAGTAGTTGGAATAGTTTCAGGACTTATAATAGACAAGTTTGAAATTGGAAAAGATCTTGTGAAAAATAGAGAGAAAGTAAAGGAGCAACTTGGAGATGATATTTTAGTTGAAGAGAAACTTCATGCAGGACATAGACATATTGGCCATGATAAAGGGGATATTGTAGATCAAGTATTACATAGTAAAAATACAAATAGATTTGTTTATAAACTTACTCATAAGTGGTGGTATAAAATATTTTGGACTTTTACAATTATCTGTTTACCCTTAGCTTATGAACATATGTTTCATGGACATGGAGCCAATGGAGAGCATATTCATGGACATGGACATGAGATCTTTGAAATTTTTGGATTTTTAGGGTTTATTTCATGTATAATCTATACTTTCTTAAGTAGAAAAATAGTGAAAAGTAGTGATTTTGATAAGGTTGAAAATAAATTAAACTCTTTAAAAGAAACTATGATACACAGTGCAGAAGAGGTTGCCTTTTTAGTATCTTGGGTATTTGTGGCCTTTTTCCTATATCAACTTCTTTTAATTGGAATAGGTGGAACAGAATCTTTAAAAGCTTTTATTTCTCAAAGTGGTTTTATTGTTGTAATAATAGCAACTTTAATTGGATTAATACCTGGATGTGGACCACAGATTCTTTTGGCAGCACTTTATATTCAAGGGGTAATACCTTTTTCAGCCTTAATGGCAAATGCTATTTGTAATGATGGAGATGCACTTTTTCCTTTAATTGCTCTAAATAAAAAGTCAGCTTTAATGGTTACAATATATAATGTTATCCCATCATTAATAGTTGGTGGAGTTTTATATTTTCTTGAAAATATGTAGAAAAAAAGATGGAAAAATTTTCCATCTTTTTTATTTCTTACATATCCTCTAAAAATTCCTCTAAATCACAAAGAGATTTTAAAAGTTCCAAATGAGTTTCATTAGCTGTTGTTGTAACTCTATTTATTTTAATAAAATCTTTATCTGCTAAAATTTGAGTATTTTCATTAATTTCACTTAAGGAAAAATCTTTTAATTTTTCCTGAACATCTTTAGTTGTAAAAACTATCTTCTCATTTTTTAGCTCTTTACCATTTGCAGCACACCCTAAAATTACAATCTCTTTCTCTTCATAAATATCTCCAAGAGCTTCATAATCTAAAAGTGCCTTAAAAATTTCAAGTTGTAAATCTTTGTTCATTGAGACCATCTCCTATTTATTTTGTAAGAAAGTATTTTTCAAGCAGTGAGTCTAAAAGAGGGTTTACACCTAAGAACTTAATATAGTTGTCATACTCTTTTCTCTTTTCAAGGAGTTTTTCTTGAGAAGGGTTTGATATAATCCCCTTTATAAGAATATTCTTTGGAGTGTGTTCCATATCTATAAACTCCATAACCTTTGTATTAAATCCACAAAGTTCTAAAGATAGAGCTCTTAAAGCATCTGTAGCTAAAGAACTAAATCTCTCTTGTAAGATACCGTGGTTTCCAAAGGGAGAAAGTACACCTTTTAGCTCAGTTGTAGATGATTTGTTTATTTTTTGATTTATTTCAGATTGACAGCATGGAACAGCTAAAATAGCCTTAGCCTTAAGCTCCATTCCCTTAAGTAGAGAGTAGTCAGTGGCGTTATTACAAGCGTGTAGTGAGAAGATCATATCTACACTGTCAAACTCATTAAACTCTTTAATATCACCTTTTAAGAACTTTAAATTAGAAAAATTAAGATCTGTTGCAATTTCATTACAGTGATCAATAACATCCTCTTTTAAGTCAAGTCCAATAACTTTAATATCCATATTTTTAATATTAGTTAAATAGTGGTATAGAGCAAAAGTTAAGTATGATTTACCACATCCAAAGTCAACTATTTTCATAGTGTTAGAAACAAGATTTTTCTCTTGAAGCTCTTTTAAGGTATCCTCTATAAATTCTAAATATCTATTTATCTGTCTAAATTTATTAAACTTATCCTTAGTTACAACACCTTCAGGAGTCATAACACCTAGTCTAATTAGAAAAGGTATAGGGTTTGAACTATCTAAAATATAGTTTTTCTTTTTATTGTGCGAAAGAGATACCTCTTTTTTCTCAGTTGTTTTTCCCTTAATAGAGAATCCTTTTTTATTTTGAAGGATTTGATACTCTTTAGTAGAAGTGATAATAATAACCTGTTTGAAACTATCTAAAATCTCTGTTAAAAGGAGAATAGCTTCTGGTATAGATAGATTAGTGTGATATGCTTTATTATCCTTAAATTGTTCAAATTGAACAACAACTTCACCTTTTATTTCAAGGGGTTTTAAATCAATTTTTTTATATGGGTATGAACCCTTTAAATTAGATATTATACTTTTAACGAAAGTTTTCTCTGTAAAACTTTTTTTAAATATATCTAAGATATCCTCTTTGGTATTTTTCATAAATTTCTCCTTTAAACTAAATATCTAATATTATACTATTTTGGAAAAAAATATTCAAAATAATTTTTGACAAAATTAGTAAATTATGTTATTTTAAAAGAAGAGATATAGGGGGTAGGGGTATAAAAGAAAATAATAAAAGGAGATATACAATGAAAAGAGAGTACCAAATTAAAAATCTACATTGTGGTGGATGTGCTTCTAAGATACAATTTGAACTTGATAAAGTTAAAGATATAAAAGAGGTCAATGTTGATTTTTATACTAAAAAGTTAAAATTCACCTTAGCTTCAGATGATATAGATGAGAAAGAGCTATTTATTCAGTTAAATAAAATAGCAGATAGAGTAGAGCCTGGAACTGTATTTGTATATGAGGAAAAAGAGGAAGAGAGTCACGAGCATTCTCATGAGCATGATCACGGAAATATGTTTTCTTCTAAGATTCAAATAGTTTTATTAAGTGTTGGAATTACACTGTTTATTGTTGGGTTAACTTTAGGGAAAAGTCTTCAAAAGGATATTATACTAACTGTAGCTTATGTTCTTTCTGGACATGATATACTTTTAAAGGCTTTAAAAAATATAAAAAGAGGAAAGTTTTTAGATGAGAACTTCCTTATGAGTATAGCTACTATTGGAGCTTTAGGGCTTAAGGATTTTGGAGAAGCTGCTGGTGTTATGATATTTTATAAAATAGGTGAGTATTTCCAAGATAGAGCTGTAAAAAACTCTAAAAAATCAATAGAGAAATTAATGAGCATAAAACCAGACTTTGCTAACTTAAAAGATGCAAATGGAAATACAGCAAAAGTAAATCCAAATGTTGTAAAAATTGGAGATGTAATAGTTGTAAAAGTTGGAGAGAAGATACCTCTTGATGGAAAGATTATAGCAGGAAGCACAACTATAGATAAGGCTGCACTAACAGGTGAATCTATACCAGTTCTTGCTGATGTTGACACTGAGGTTTTAAGTGGGTCAATAAATTTAAGTGGATTAATAGAGGTTAAAGTTGAAAAAACTTACTCAAACTCAACAGTTAGTAGAATAATAGAGATGGTTGAAAGTGCTGGAAGTAAAAAGGCTGAGGCAGAGAAATTTATAACAAAGTTTGCTAGATACTATACACCAATAGTTGTTCTTTTAGCTCTTGTAATAGCTTTTGTCTTTCCACTTGTAATAGCTGGAGGATTTAAGTTATGGTTTAGTAGAGCCTTAATTTTCTTAGTTATATCTTGTCCTTGTGCACTTGTTTTATCTGTGCCTTTAACATTCTTTAGTTCAATAGGAAAAGCTTCTAAAAGTGGTATTTTAATTAAAGGTGGAAACTATTTAGAGAGATTAAAGCATATTGATACTGTTGTATTTGATAAAACAGGAACTTTAACAGAGGGTAAGTTTAGTGTTACAAATATTGAAACTTTTGAAGTGGATGAGAAAACTTTAATGATGTATGCTAAAGCTGGAGAGTGCTACTCAAATCACCCAATAGGAAAGGCTATTTTAAACTATGGTGATGTTGTAGTTAATGAGTGGGAGATACAAGGTCATACAGAAAAGGCTGGTTATGGAGTAAATACACTTTATAATAATGAACACGTACTAGTTGGTAATAAAAAATATATGATAGATAATAAAATAGAGGTTCCAAGTGATGAAAGTACTTACGGAACTGTTGTATATGTTGCTGTAGAAGGAAAACTAATTGGTAGAATATATGTAAATGATATTATAAAAGAGAGTTCACAAAAGACTATAGAGATTTTAAATAGTATGGGAATAGCAACATATATGTTAACTGGTGACAATGAGGGAACTGGTAGAAAAATAGGTGAGATATTAGGAGTAGACAGTGATAAAATATGCACAGGTTTACTTCCAGAGGATAAGGTTAAAAAGCTTGAAGAGATAAAAGCTAAAAGTAGCAAGGGTGTAATATTTGTGGGAGATGGAATAAATGATGCTCCAGTTCTTGCAATTGCTGATGTTGGAATATCTATGGGTAAAATAGGAAGTGACATAGCAATAGAGAGCTCTGATGTTGTTCTTATGAATGATGATCCTGCTAAAGTAATAGAGGCCTTAAAGCTTGGAAAAGAAAATGGAAAAGTTGTTATGGAAAATGTTACTTTTGCTCTTGGAGTAAAGGTTGTTGTAATGGTTTTAGGAATTTTAGGAGTGGCAAATTTATGGCTTGCTATATTTGCTGATGTGGGAGTTTCTGTTCTTGCAGTATTAAATGCTTCTAAGATTTTAAAGGAAAAAAAATAAAAAAATCAAATTAAATTTATACGAGGTTTGCGTTACTAAAAAACAAATTTGTGTACAAGAATATCTCTTTTTGAGGATAAAAGAGATATTTTTTGTTGTTTTTTGAGAAAAAATATGATTGTTACTTTGAAGTACGTTATTAACTTTTTATAAATTATAGAGTATTCTAAAGAATATACTAAAAAATAATATTTTTTAGTAAAAGGGTGTGTAGTTATGAATAATTATAATTTAGGAAATACAATAAGTTTACTTATTGGAAAAAGAAAATGGGCTATTTTAGCTATTTGGGAACTAAAAAATGGACCTAAAAGATTTAGAGATTTAAAAGAGAAGGCTAATGGTTGTAGTGAAAAGGTTCTAAATGAAACATTAAAAGAATTAGTTCAAATGGGACTTGTAAAGAAAACAGTGTACGATGTATATCCGAGACATACAGAGTATGTATTGACGTATTTAGGAAATGCTGTTGTCCCAGTTATTTTAGAGATGATAACTTTTGAAAAAATATATGTATCAAGTAGTAAACAAATAAAGAAAAAAATAAAATAAGCATAGTAAGCATATGCTTATTTTTTTGTCAAAAATATAGACAGATAAATAATATTAGATTGTGAAAATAAAAATAAAAAAAAACAATAAATCTGAAATTAATTCACAGAAAAAATTATTTGAAAT